>Ga0136634_10000474_pt1 | contig 17916 bp, 19 predicted proteins | sample AntDrymUQ8332106_2_FD_104654 | JGI IMG/M metagenome (GOLD analysis project Ga0136634, IMG submission 104654) | Polar desert sand microbial communities from Dry Valleys, Antarctica - metaG UQ833 (21.06) | ecosystem: Environmental > Terrestrial > Soil > Desert | place: Antarctica: Dry Valley... | reverse complement strand
TGATGATCGATTGGGGCTTCAAGCTGCAGCGGTTTGGCAACCAGTTTTTCAGGCTTGCGGCAGCGCTGCAGGTGCGCAACCCGCCGTCGACGACCGGCGGTCGGCCGAAGATGACCGAGCAGGTCGTGCACTTCATCAACAAGAAGATGCCCGGCAATCTGCCGAAGAAGACGGCGCGCGCGCTGCTCGACATCGAAGACTCGCGCTATGTGCCGATCATTCGCGATCCGCAGACAACCACCAGCGAAACCGAGGCCGTGTTTTATTTTCCCGGCTGCGGCTCCGAACGCCTGTTCTCGCAGGTCGGGCTCGCAACGCAGGCGATGTTGTGGCACGCGGGCGTACAGACGGTGCTGCCACCGGGGTACCTGTGCTGCGGCTATCCGCAGCGCGGTGCGGGTCAGTTCGACAAGGCCGAGAAGATCATTACCGACAATCGCGTGCTGTTTCACCGGGTCGCCAACACGCTGAATTATCTGGACATCAAGACCGTCGTGGTGAGCTGTGGCACCTGTTACGACCAGTTGCAAAGCTACCAATTCGAGTCGATCTTCCCCGGCTGCCGCATCATCGACATCCATGAATATCTGCTCGAGAAAAATATTCGAATCGAAGGCGTCACCGGCGTGCGTTACATGTATCACGACCCATGCCACTCTCCGATGAAGCTGCAGGCGCCGCTGAAGACTGTCAACGCCTTGGTCAGCACCGTCGACCACGTGGCGATCGAGAACAACGACCGCTGCTGCGGGGAGTCCGGAACGTTTGCCATTGCGCGCCCCGATGTGGCAACGCAGGTGCGCTTCCGGAAGGAACAAGAGGTGCGTGCTGGCGCCGACAAGCTGCGCGCAGACGGCTTCGCCGGCGACATCAAAGTGCTGACATCCTGCCCGTCGTGCCTGCAAGGCCTGAAACGCTATAACCACGATGCCGACACCGATGCCGACTACATCGTCGTTGAAATGGCACGCCACATCCTTGGCGCCAACTGGCTTCCCGCATACGTCGACCGCGCAAATCACGGGGGCATCGAGCGGGTCTTGGTGTAGCCGGTGAAGATTGCAGACTGCGAACTGTGCAAAAGCGAAGGCGGGCGGCTCGTGATCGCCAACGAGTGGCTGCGCGTCACGCTGGTCGACGAACCGAACTATCCCGGGTACGTTCGCGTGATCTGGAACGACCACGTGCGCGAGATGAGCGAGCTGCGTCCCGAAGAGCGTGAGCGGCTGATGAAGACCGTGTTCGCGGTCGAGTCCGCACAACGCACCGTGCTCAATCCGCTGAAGATCAACCTTGCCAGTCTCGGAAACCTGACACCTCATTTGCACTGGCATGTGATCGCGCGATTTGCCGATGATCTTCACTTCCCTCAGCCCGTATGGGGCACTCCGCAGCGCACCCCCGATGAACTGGGGATCGCCGAGCGTCGTGGAGCCGTCGACCGGCTGCGCGAAATGATTGCCGAAAGCGTTTCGCGGATCGATTAAGAGGAATCGGAATGCGCTAGCGTGCGGCATGCCCTGGCGCGCCGTCGAAACGATCCCGATTCGCATCGGCTCGCCCGTATCTCCCGCACGTGCCGAAGCAATCAGCCACGCGCTGCTGCAACGCGCAGTTCCGCTGTCCTTGTTTAAAGATGGTCGCGCTGAGCCGCTTGCCACCGCGGCACTTGTGCGTGACGGCGATCGCGTGGGACTACTGACAGCGGCACATATCTTCGAGCATGCTCGAGAGGGCGACATTGCGGTCGCGCTGCCACGCGACGGGCGTAGCGTCAGATTGCGCTCTGTTCGTATCCAGATCGCCAGCCATCAAGTCAACGACGTCGCCATCGTTTGGGTCGCTAATCCTCTGGCCCACAGATTGTGCGAGAACTGGACAGTCAGCTCGATCCCCGCTGAATCGTGGCCCACCGTGACTTCATCGAACTACGTGTTGGCTGGCTATCCGGCGTGCAATGCGCGGCGCGTCGATGGGTGCGTGTACGCCAAGCCACTTGTGTTGTTCACCGGTTCGATCGACGCACAGCGATACGCGTACGCGCGCACCGCCGAGCGAATCGATGGCGTGACGATCTGGTCGCCAGAGCTCGACGGCGTTTCCGGTGCAATGTTGTGGCACATCACCGACAACACCGAAGATGACATCGGCTGCATTTTGCGACCGGCGGCGCTGCAGGTGGCTTTTTCGCACAGCACTCACCTGCGTGGCGAGCCCATCACATGTGTAGCCGACTTGCTTCACAGCCGGCGCTAACGTTGCGTCAGTGCGCCACCGTTGCGTTCCGCACGGCGTCGATAATTTGGTCGGGGTCCACAGGCTTTACCAGGTGCAGGTCGAAACCGGCCTCGCGCGACATCTGACGGTCTTTATCCTTGCCCCAACCCGTGACCGCAACTAACACCGTTTCGCTATTGCACGCCTGCGCTCGCAACTGCCGCGCGAGCTCGTAGCCACTGACCTTTGGCATCCCCAGGTCCAGGAATGCAATGTGCGGGCGAAAGCTTTCGGCAACGGTGACGGCCGAAGCCGCCTCGTGCGTCATCCTGACATCGTGACCCTCGAGTTGCAGCAGAGCGGCCAGGCTGGTGACGAAGTCACGGTTGTCATCGACCAACAACACGCGCTTCGATGGCGACTTGCGCGGTTCGCTTGATTCCAACGGGGCCGCGCGAACCGCAGTCACGCCAACCGGTAGCCTGACCACGAACGTGCTCCCGTTGCCGACCCCATCGCTGTGCACGGTAATAGTTCCCCCGTGCATCTCGACCAGCTGCTTCGCGAGCGCCATTCCAACGCCAAGGCCACCGTGCGTTCGTTCAATCGAAGCATCGAACTGGGTGAACATCTCGAACACATGAGCAAGCTTTTCTTGATCGATTCCGACACCCGTGTCAGCGACGCGCACTTCAGCTGTACTGCCTTCCAGCCTTGCGGTCACCAGAATGGTTCCGCCGGGCTCGGTGTACTTAACCGCATTATTCAAAATGTTCGCGAACACCTGGGATAGTCGCGTCGCATCGGCGTCGAGCTCCATATCAGCGGTTGGAATACCCAGCGTCAACGTGTGCTGTTTGGCGTCAACCAGCGGCCGCACCACGTCAATCGCGTTGCGAAGCACCTCCTGTAACAGTACGAGTCCTTTACGCAAAACGAGTTTCCCAGTCGTAATGCGCGAAACGTCAAGCAGGTCATCGACCAGATTGACCATCTGCTGCAACTGACGCTCCATCATGTCCTTGGCGCGCGCAATGACCACGACATCATTCGACATGCGCAGGATCTGCAATCCATTGCGAATCGGCGCCAGCGGATTTCGCAACTCGTGCGCAAGCGTTGCTATAAATTCGTCCTTGCGCTGATCGGCAACCTTCAGCGCCTCTTCCGCGCTTCGCCGCTCGCGCATTTCATAGAGCAAATTGGCATTGGCCGCCTCCAGCGCCATCGCGCGACGGTCTGTTTCGGCCAACATGTCATTGAAAGCATCGACCAGTATTCCGACTTCGTCGTTGCTGGTTTTTCGAACGCGCAACGAGTAGTCACGCCGCTCCATCACCTGTTGAGCCACACGCGCAACGCTCAATACAGGCTCTGTGATCGTGCGCTGCAGCCAGGCGGAGACCGCAACTGCAACCGCAAGGCTTGCAAGCATTGCGAGACCCACAATCACAAGATAGCTTTGCAGCCGTTTGGTAAGTTCGTAGCGCGCGCGCAGGTACACCGTTCCCAGTAACTGACCGTTTTCCCGGATCTGCCGCCATACCAGCAGCTGATTACCCTCGATGCGATACCCCTCGATGCCAGCAGTTGGCGGCAGCAGATCGGGGACATCGGGACCGCCAAAACTGGCAAACAACTTTGCATCGGGTCTATAGATTGCGGCCGCAGTCACCAATGGCCGCAGCCGCAGCGCTGCCAGATTCTCGCGGGCGGTCTTGGGGTCGTTAAAGGTAAGCGCCGGCGCCGAAGTTTTCCCGAGAATGTCGGCCTGTGTCACCAGGTCATCGACCCATGTCTGGTGATAATTGCGAGCCTCGTAAACGATCATCGCGCTGGCGGTCACGAGCAACGCAACCACAGCGGTGCCGAGCATGACAAACGTCAGCTTCCGCCGAACTGAAGTGGCGATATAGGCGAGCATGGATTGCTACCCCGGCCTTACGCGCATCGCAACTGTCAGCAGTCTTGAACTCAGCCGGACTCCACTTTTTTCCGCCACCGCGACATTGACTTCGAAACGAACGCGGCCATCGACCTGGATGAAGTTGATGATGCTGATCTGGTCAACGCCGCGCTCGAGATCGGTAATCGTCAGCACCGGACGGTCAGAAATCAACTTCGCAGTCTGAAAAAACCTTGGCGCGACTTCGCGGCCAATGAAGAGCACATGGACTTCCGTCAATGGGTCGCCGGGCGCCATTCGGCGTACTTGCAGACGTCGGTTGTGGGCAAGGCGCCCGCGCACGACCTGCTCAAGTTCGGCGGCGATGTCGTCAGCATTGACCACACCAATGACAATGGGAACCTCGGCGGTTGGAAAGACCGCTGCCGGCCACTCTGCGTACGTAATGAACCGGTAGATGTACTCGGCCATCACGCTTCGTTCGCTCGTCAGAGCTTCAGCGGTGGATTGTGCGTGGCTCGATGACGGCAGCCAGCAGACGGCCAGGAACAACACAACTGCCATCGACGCAGCATGTATTGCCGCCTTCCGACGAACCCACACGTTTTTCACTGGCGCCACACAAGCCTGGCGAAGAAGGCACGCTCGAACTCGGCACGATTAATTGGCGGGCCCCACTCGGCGTGCCCCGGGTCAAATGCATTCTGCACCGACAGCGATGCCTCGAGCTGCCGCAATGGTCTCCAGCCCACACGCAGATCGACCGCCGTGTACGCGGGCACGTACGGATTGGGAAGCGAACCGATGCGCCGTGCACTGACATCGAATTCGACATTGCGTGAAACGTCGACACTTGATCTGATCTGCCACCAACCGCTCGGGTCGTTGCCTGCGGTCACAAGACCGTTGGTGTCGCGACTGCCGGGCTCGCGCATGAATTTCACGCGCTGGCGTACGATGCCTGCGCTCAGTCGCCAGGTATCGAGCGGTCGATACTCGGCCCACGCCTCCGCGCCATAAGTGCGGCCTTCTATTTTGTTCTCCAAGCGCAGCCCGGTTGGGCTCGCCTCAACACTGCGGATCCGATCGAACTCGTGCCAGAACGCGGTGACCGATCCGGAAATGCGGTTGCCCAGATGCGCGCGATAGCCGACCTCCGCCACTTCGGCAATCTCAGACTGAAAATTCGGGCCGCCCGCTAATACGAATGGAGGCGAGGCCGGAATGAAGAATTCGCGATCGATTCGCGACGGCGCGCGCACCGCGCGGGTCAGCGCGCTCCATAGCAACTGATCATGCGCCAGTTGCCATGCGACGCGCAGGTTAGGCATCAGCTCGGTTCCGGTGTAGGAATTGTGCTCAGCCTTGAGTCCGAGAGTCAATTTCAACTCGGGCGTCAACGCAATCTCGTCCTGTGCGAATACGTGGCCCCAAGTGAGATTCTTGTCTGCTGGCAAAAAGGCCTGGATGGCCGGATTGGTCACCCGATCTCGCGCATAACGGTACCCGCCACCCACGACAAGCGAGTGACCCGTTATCGGCACAAGGCCGTACTGCAGATCGAGATCGAAAATGTCGAGGCGCTCGCGGAAAGTGCCGGGATGCTCGCGAAATGTATGGTCGTAATACACCTGGGCCGTGAGCATCGCGTCGTGCGCCTGCCTCTGGGTCCAGCGTCCGAGCAGGTTTGCACCACTGAAGCGCCGCGGTGATGGCGCCTGATCGATTCGCCCGTTGTAGATGTCGCCCTGCACCGTGATGCTGCGGCCGCCGTCGCCTGAATCGACACGGAAGCCCGCCTGTTCCCGGTCCGACTCATCGCGTATTCGGGCACCGCTCGTGAGTTCGGCATTGCTTCGATCCACCTTCTTGCCGTACACGCGAAACGAAGTCTGCGCGCTGGCCGCTGCGCCGTAGCGCGCGAAGCCTTCGCGCTCGAGATTTCCTGCACCGGCGCCGATCACGCCGCCGCGCGTTGCTTGCGCAGAGCGGGTGATGACGTTGATTACGCCGTTGACCGCGTTGGCGCCCCACAGGGTGGCCCCGGGGCCGCTGATCACCTCAATGCGGTCAACATCTTCGAGCAGCGTGTCCTGCGCTTCCCAGAAGACTCCCGAAAAGAGCGGCGTGTAGACCGTGCGGCCGTCAATCAGAACGAGCAGCTTGTTCGCCAGCACGGCGTTGGCGCCTCGCGCAGTAATTGCATACTGGTTGGTATCGGCACGGGCGACCTGCAAATTCGGCGCAAGGCGTAGCGCCTCGGGCAAGCTGGTGACCCCGGCACGCCGGATATCGTCGCGCGAAATAACGTAAATCGAAGCGGGTGCAGTTGCGAGCCGTACGTGCCGGCGCGACACCGAAGTCACGACTACATCGCCGAGTTCCTCAAGCGACAAATCTGCAAGGCTCGTGGCCCGCATCACCGGAATGGCCAGGGCACATTTGCATACGACCACGCCTGCCACCATGACCCCACTCAAAATGATGCGGCTTTTTAAGGTCATGCTCAACGCAACCTCCGTTAAGGCTGAGCCAATGCCGATCGCTTACGGATCGTGTTAGAGGGCGAGATTAGCGAACAAGGCAATTTTGCGGACAGAAATTTTGCATCTAGCTGCGACGACACCGCAAAGGCTGCCGGTAAACGGTCAATCTGCATCGATGGCGCACAGCATGCGCGGCGCACGACAGTCGATCTATTGCCCGATGGCCGAATCGCCGGTGAGGCCTCTTGATGGGCCGGCGCGCTCGCGCAGCTTCTGAACCTCTTTCTCGCTTAGAACGCGAAAGCGGTCGGCCTCAATCTGGCGCGCCACCCGCTCGGGCTCGCGTCCGCTGTCGGCGAAACGTCCGAACGCGCCTTGCTGCCACGCCAGCAAAGCGAGATTGATTAACAGCAGGATCAGGAACGCGAGCTTCATTGGGCAACCGAGCGAGTGGATATCACCGTACGCGCGCGCAATCCGGCGCCGCGCAAGACAAGATTATCTTCGATTGCGGCACCTTCAATCGAAAGACGCGATAAAAGCCTTGCGGCGTTGCCACCGGTGATGACCAGCCGAGGTCTGTCGCTGAGTCCCACGGCGAACCGGTGCCACACTCGATGTACGAGGCCAGCCTGCGAATCGAGCACTCCGGTGACGATTGCCGCATCTGTGTTGTCGGGGAAATCGGCAGGCGCCCCCTGTGCCGCCGGCAGGCCCGCGGTTTCGCGCGCCAACGCCTCCAGCATCAACCGTATACCCGGTGCAATGACGCCTCCGATAAACCTAAAGACCACGCTTCCCTGCTGCGATTTCGTGTCGTCGATTTCGATGCAATCGACCGTGGTCGCCGTGCCCGCATTGACCACGACGACTGATTCGGCGGGTTCCAGCGCCAGTGAACAGGCACCCAACATTGCGTGCCAGCGATCAGACCCAAGCTGCGTCGGATCCCGGTAACCGTTTACGAGCGTGAACAACCCTTCAAATCGAGCCTGCGTCTTGAGCCAGCTCACGTGCCCGAAGCGAAGAGTTTGTGCTGCCGCTTCGACCGCAGTTACTGCTGAGGCTGAGGCCACATTGCATCCGATCACGGGCGTCTGCGGCGGCACGCTCCGCCACTGCTCGATCAATTGCGACGACACATCGTCAACCCCCCGGTGCACCTGCTGCCCCGGATGCAGAGGGTCGCCGTTCGATTGCAGCAAAGCCCATTTAATAGCGGAGTTGCCGACGTCAACCAGCAGGGTCACGACTTCGCCCGCACAGAGACATCGCCGACACTGATGCTCCGGGTCGTGCCGTCAGACTCGATCACAAGCCGTCCAAAACGATCGACCTCGACGATTCGTCCGCTAACCGCGTTCCGGTCGCCGTCGACGATATCGACAAGTTCGCCTCGCGCTTCGAGCAAATGGTTGAAACGAAAACAGAACGGATCGAAGCCGTCGCGCGTGAATTCAGCCGCCGCGTCGAGTATCGCGCTGCCCAGCCAGCCCAACCACTGTTCTCGACTTCCCTCGACTTCTGACGGTAGCAACTCGTCAAGGCCGATCGCCGGATACCCAATGGCCCGCCGTTGCGCATCATCAAGCCTCAGATTCATGCCGGCACCGATAACCAATGTGTAGCGAGCTGCTCGATCAATCACCAGCTCGGTCAGGATTCCAGCCAGCTTTCGACCCCCGACGCGAATATCGTTCGGCCATTTGACGTTGACTGCGACCTGGTGCGCCGCGAGACACTCCGCGAGCGCAACCGCACACGCAAGCGTAATCGCGGGCAACGACTGCGGCACCGACGAAACGGGAACTGAAATCGAGAGCAACAAAGCATCCCCCGACGCTGCGTGCCATACACGCGCCTGACGGCCGCGCCCGTGCGTCTGCACATCCGCAGCACGGAGCACACACGCCGCGGGCTGCGCGAGCCGCGCGCGATGCACCAGGTCTTCATTGGTCGAGCGTGTTGCTGCAACGGCTTCAACGCTGACGCGGCCACGCCACGGATCCGCAAGCGCCCGCTCAATTTCGGCTGGCGCAAGCATCTTCAACCCGGTGGGTTTCTGTGCCTTCAAGGCAAGCGGCATATGCAACCGGAAATTCCGCATCATCGATGGGCGATCGAATTTAGCACTCGAACGCGCGCTCGAGGTCTAACTTCGTAGCGCATGCTGGCTAGCGCCCGGCGGCATAACATTCGACGATGACATCACCGAGTAACCCATCCGATCCGCAATCGTTTTCCCGCGCTTCGACGCTGGCGCGGGCTGCGTTCGCGGTTTATGCGCTGCTACTTGTGTATTCGGGCCTGGCACCGTGGAGCCGATGGCGCGACCTGGGCCTGAGTCCATTCTCATACTTAACAGCGCCGATTCCGACCCACGTGACGAACTTCGATCTGGTCGTCAATCTGCTTGCCTATGTGCCATTCGGCGCGTTACTGGCGCTTGCGTTACATCCATTGGCGCGCGGGTGGACAGTGGTGCTGCTGGCGCTGTTGGGCGGCGCTGTCGTCGCCGGCTCGATTGAGGCGATGCAGAGCTTTCTGCCCACTCGCATCCCGTCCAACCTTGACCTATTCACGAACTGCGCCGGCGCGTTGCTGGGAGCGTTACTCGCCGCGCCCATTTCTTCTGCTGTGATTGATCGTGGCCGGTTGGCAGATTGGCGCCGACAATGGTTCAGCGACCGCGCTTCGCTGCTTCTGCTGGTGATCGCGTTGTGGCCCGTTGCGCAGATCTATCCCGCATCGATGCTGTTTGGCAATGGCGATATTCGCGCGGAGCTTGGCGGATTGCTCGAGGCGCTGCCCGCGGTGGTGTCGAGCTTGATTCCGGTGGCCGATTGGATTGACGACTTTGATGTCGCCGAATTCGTCTTGGCAGAAGCTTTCGTTGTGGCTGCTGCAGTCTTGGCAGCCGGGCTCGGACTTGCGTCTGCGATGCAGCGGCAGGCTCCGCGAGTCAAACTGCTCCTCGCACTGCTCGCAATCACCCTGCTGGTCAAAACATTCGCGAATGCTTTGCAGTTCGGACCCGATCGTGCACTGGCGTGGCTGACACCGGGTGCCTTCGGCGGGCTCGCTTTGGGCGTGCTGGTCCTGTTCGCTGCGAGTGCCGGGCCGCGCTTATCGCGGGCCTGGATTGCATTGCTCGCCGTTGCGGCCCTCGTACTGGCGGTCAACCTTGTTCCGGACAACCCCTATTACACCGATGCGATCGGCGACTGGCGTCAGGGCGAGCTGCTGAACTTTAACGCGTTGGCCCGCTGGCTTTCGCTGCTATGGCCTTTCGCACTCGCGGGCACGCTGACCATGATGTGGCTGCCGCAGAGTGCGCGTGGTCCCAATGCAACCCTATAATTTGTGCATGAGCTATTACGAGCGTCACGTGTTTTTCTGTCTTAACGAGCGGGAAAATGGCGCAGCGTGTTGCGGTGGACACCAAGCTGCGGCTATGCAACAGCACGCCAAGTCACGCGTAAAAGCGCTCGATTTGAACGGCAAGGGACACATCCGCATCAATAAATCCGGCTGCCTGGACCGCTGTGACGAAGGTCCCTGCATCGTCGTATATCCCGAGGGCGTCTGGTACACCTACGTCGATGTGCACGATATCGACGAGATTGTTGATCGCCATCTGGTCAAAGGCGAAGTCGTCGAGCGACTCCGCATTTGAGCTTGCGCACTGCCGTGCCGGATTCGACTGACAGAACGGTGCTCGACGGCGCCGCTGGACCGATTGAGCTGGCGCTCGATTGGCCGCCGGAAGCGCCTGTCGGGATCATTCATATCGGGCATCCTCACCCGCTGTTCGGCGGCACTTTGGATAACAAGGTGGTGGCGACGATCGCGCGCACCTTTGCCGGCCTTGGTTGGCTTGCAGTGCGTCCTAATTTTCGCGGTGTCGGTGCATCGGCTGGCGTGCACGACGAGGGCACCGGCGAGACCGAAGATTTTTTGCGCATCATTGATTCGCTTCCACGACAGGTTGGACTGACGCATCGCCTTGACCCCGAACTTCCAATCGCCGTGGCCGGATTCTCGTTTGGAAGTTTTGTGGCTGCGCGTGCGGCTCAATCACTCTCAGCATCGGGCCGCTCGCCGCGTTTTAACGTGCTGATTGGTTGCGCTGCCGGTAAATGGCCGATGCCCACAGTTGCGCCTGAAACGTTGGTCATCCACGGCGAACTCGATCAGACGATTCCGTTGAGTGCTGTGCTCGACTGGGCACGCCCGCAGGACCTGCCGGTGGTCGTGGTTCCCGGTGCCGATCATTTTTTTCACCGTCGCCTGGGGGTACTAAAGCGCCTGATAAGGGCGCATATTCAAGGCATGCACGCAATTGACTCAGGTCGGCAAACTGTCTAAAAAGACTTGTCAAGGCGAGGCTGAGAAGCCACAGCCAGCAAGCCCGTGAAACACCGGCACACGCATAACCACACTACGGAATGGCAGCGCCCAGCGCGCACCTGATAATCAGTGGACGGCACACTCGTCTATTCGAAGACACCCATTGGCATTGCGGAGATTTCCCTGCGCAGCGCGCAGCTGCCAATGGCGACTCGCCGCGTGCTGATCATGGTCGACGGCAAACGCACCGTCGATGATCTGTCGGTCGTCGTCAAACCTGGGGAGATCGAGGCGGTCCTCGCGAGGCTGGAAAGTGGCGGGTTGATCCAGCGGGTGTCTCAACTTCCCGCGCTGGATGTTCCCACTATCTACGGACGCGACAATGAAGCCGGCGCGAATACGCGGGGCCCGGTGACAGGTGATGGATTCGACGACCGCGACCCCAATCCGATTACCCTCGAAGAGGTCAAACGACGCGCGGTGCGCGGATTGACCGAACGGCTTGGGCCCACGGCAGATTCCCTGGCAATGCGGCTGGAAGAGTGCCGCACGATTGAAGAGTTTCGATACTGCGTGCGGGAAGCCGAGCGCTTTATCACATCGGCGCTCGGCCGAGATGTTGCTCAGGAATACTTGAAGTCACTGCGTCGACGGGCTTAGGCGCATCAAACTTTTAGAAACGCCTCCGGTCGACTTTCGCAGCCGTTCGGCGATGCCGACCCTCTTCTGATTGTCACGATGCTTCGCTTCCTGTTTGCACTCCTCTTAACATGGCTCGCTTCGGGGGCGGCCGCGCAACCCGCTCCGACGCTGGCCGCACGCGCCTGGATACTGGTCGACGCCACGAGCGGCGCCCGCCTGACGTCGCATCAACCAGCGGCCCGGTTGGAACCCGCATCGCTCACCAAGCTGATGACCGCCTACGTTGCCTTCACCGCGCTGAAGGAGAATCGAATCAAGCAGGCCGACGCTGTGGTCGTTTCGCCAGCAGCATTTAAGGCGCCGGGAAAGCTTGGGTCCCGGATGTTTCTGGAACCCGGTCGCGCGGTAACGGTAGATCAGCTTTTGCAGGGCATGCTGACCGCATCGGCCAACGACGCTGCAGTGGCGCTGGCGGAGCACAGCGCTGGCAACGTTGATGCGTTCGTTGCCCGTATGAATGCCGAAGCACTCCGCCTAGGTATGAAGAACACACAGTTTGCAAACCCGACCGGGCAGTCGGATGCCCAGCATTATTCAAGCGCAGAGGATCTGGCAGTGCTGGCGTTGCAGCTAAGCGCCGAGTACCCCCAGCACGCATCGTTGTTTGCTCAGCGCGAGTTCTCATACAACAACGTTACTCATTCAAACAGCAATCGCCTTTTGTGGGTCGACCCGCACGTCGACGGCATGAAAACCGGACAGCTCGCCGCGGCAGGCTGGTCGATGGTCGCATCGGCTGCACGTGTGCAAGGCGAGGGACAACGGACGTTTCAGCGCCGCCTGGTTGCGGTCGTGCTTGGCACACTCAACGACGGCGCGCGGATGCAGGAAACATTGCGACTGCTCAATTACGGCTACGCGGCGTTTGATACCGTGCGGCTGTATCGCCTCGGTGATGTGCTTGCAAATCCTCCCGTATGGAAGGGTGAACAAGCCAACGTGCCGGTGGGAGTCGATCGCGACGTCTTTGTCACCGTACCGGCAGCCGAACTGCGCGCACTCGGAGCCGAACCGCTCAAGTCGACAATAGAACGCATGGATCCACTGCTCGCTCCGTTGCAGCGTGGCGCGACCGTCGGACACATGACCGTCACCGCCGGCGGACGATCCGTTGCCGATGTGCCAGTCGTGGCTCTCGCACGCGTCGAGGCCGGCGGGTTGCTACGCCGCGCGTACGATTCGATCCTGCTGTGGTGGAGAAAACGTAGTGGCTGACATGTTGGGCGAGCCGGTGGCGGACTGGCAACAGGCATCGTGTTTCCTGAATGGCGAATGGGGCGCGTTGCGCGATGCCAAGGTGTCGGTCCTCGATCGCGGATTTATTTTTGGCGACGGCGTCTATGAGGTGATAGCCGTCGACGTGTTTAAAGGCACGGCGGGGACGTTTCAGGCGCCGTTTCGTGCGCTCGAACATTTTCTACGTTTGCAGCGCAGCCTTGATGCCGTGCGCATTGTCAATCCACTGACCAATGAACAGTGGTTCGACCTGACCGCAGAGGTCATCGAGCGCAATCCCTGGCCTCGGCAGCTTGTATACGTGCAAGTCACGCGCGGCATCGCCAAGCGAGATCATCCGTTTCCTGTCGGCGTGCGCCCGACTGTTTTTGTCAGCACATCGCCCTGGCCGGCGATTCCAGGCGAGCAGATCGAGCTTGGTGTGACGGCAGTTACTCACGCTGACGAGCGCTGGCTGCATTGCGACATCAAGAGCACGTCGCTGCTCGGTAACGTTTTGATGAAGCAGTACGCGATCGATCAGGGTGCGAGCGAAACCGTGATGGTGCGCGACGGCTTTCTCACCGAGGGGTCGAGCACGAACATCAGCGTTGTCAAAAACGGTGTCGTCAGCATGCCGCCAAAAACGGTGCACATCCTTCCGGGTATCACGATCGACGGGATTGGCGGCATTGCGCTCGAGCATGGCATTCCGACCGAAGTCAGGCCCGTGCCCGCGGCTGAGCTGCGCGACGCCGATGAAATCTGGCTGAGTTCCTCCGGCCGTGAGGTGTTGGCCGTTGTTTCCCTGGATGGCGTGCCTGTGGGTTCCGGCAAGCCCGGCCCCATGTATTGCAGCATGCACAAGTGGTTTCAACAGGCCAAGCGGGTCGACGCCGAGCAGTGGGCCTTGCAGCGGGTTCAGCGTTCGCCGACAACCGACGCGCACACCAAATAGCAATCATTGAACGAATGAGCGACGAACCCAAGCCTTCCGATTTAACGCCTCGTCCGCCCGGCCTGACGTTTCCCACTGATTTTCCGATCAAGATCATGGGCCGCCGCGTGGATGGCTTTGCCCAGGCGATGGTTGAAGTCGTGCAGGCGCATGCTGCCGACTTCGACCCCAGCACGCTGGAAATGCGCACGTCGAAGGATGGTAACTATCTGTCGGTAACCGCGACGATCCGCGCCACGTCTCGCGAGCAACTCGACGACCTCTATCGAGAGTTGACGAGCCATCCGATGACCAAAGTGGTTCTTTGACTGCCATTCGGTGATCATTCGGCAACTCGGCTGCGAGGACTACGCGCGCACGTGGCAGGCGATGCGCGCATTTACGGCGGCTCGACGTGCGGACACCGAAGACGAACTGTGGATCGTCGAGCATCCAGCCGTCTTTACGCTGGGGCAAGCGGGCCGGCGCGAGCATGTGCTGGACGCGCTAGACATCCCCGTCATTGCATCGGATCGCGGCGGCCAGGTTACTTATCACGGGCCGGGCCAGGTCATCGCATATCCGTTGCTGGACCTGCGTCGCATGGGTATCTACGTCAAAGAGCTGGTGTTTCGCGTCGAGCAGGCTGTGATCCAGACGTTGGAATCGTTCGGCATCGAGGGTCGCCGCGTTCCGGGCGCACCCGGCGTCTTTACGCCGTGGCAAGGCGCTGCCCCCGCCCCATTTTCCGGCATCGCGAAGATTGCGGCGTTGGGCGTCAAGGTCACCGGCGGCTGTACGTATCACGGCGTTGCGTTGAATGTCGCAATGGACTTAACGCCCTATTCGCGCATTAATCCTTGCGGTTTTCCAGGGCTCGAGGTTGTTGATCTTGCGACGCTCGGAGTGGCAACCAGTTCCGCCGACGCCGCGGCCCGCCTGAGCGCACGCTTGCAGGCTCATTTGTCGACGCGCGCGAAAATCATCCCACCGACGTTGGCTAGAATCGCGGTCTGATGATGAACACTTCGCCTCCTGCGATCGATCCAGCCAAGAAAAAAGGCGAGGCAAAGACCGGTAAGGTCTTCAAGCGGTTTGCGATCACTCCGATACCCAGCGCGCAAATCCTGAAGAAACCCGAATGGATTCGCGTCAAGGCCGGCTCACCAGCGACGCGCTTTTACGAGATCAAGAACATTCTGCGCGAGCACAAGCTGCATACGGTTTGTGAGGAGGCATCGTGCCCGAACATCGGCGAGTGCTTCGGCAACGGCACTGCGACGTTCATGATCATGGGCGACAAGTGCACGCGGCGCTGCCCGTTTTGCGATGTGGGGCACGGCCGGCCCGACCCGCTCGATGCCGACGAGCCGCTTAATCTGGCCAAGACAATTGCGGCACTCAGGCTGTCGTATGTCGTCATTACCTCGGTCGATCGCGACGATTTGAAGGACGGCGGAGCCCAGCACTTCGTCGACTGCATCCGCGCCACCCGAGAACTTGCGCCGGAGACTCGCATCGAGGTGCTGGTGCCCGACTTCCGTGGCCGGCTCGACCGCGCGCTACAGATCCTTGAAGCGGCCCCGCCCGATGTGATGAACCACAACTTGGAAACTGTTCCCCGTTTGTATCGGCACGCGCGGCCGGGTTCCGACTACACGCATTCGCTGAAGCTACTGGCGGAATTCAAGCGGATCGTTCCGAATGTCCCGACCAAGAGCGGCGTGATGGTCGGCCTGGGCGAGACCGATGACGAAATTTTGCAAGTGATGGGCGACTTGCGTGCACACAACGTTGACATGCTGACAGTAGGCCAATACCTGGCGCCGAGTGGACACCATCTGCCAGTCACGCGATACGTACACCCCGACACGTTTGCGATGTTCGAGGCCAAGGCATCAGCGCTCGGCTTTCTACACGCCGCATGCGGCCCGCTCGTCAGGTCCAGCTATCACGCCGACCAGCAGGCGCACGCCGCGGCAACACATCGCGCAGACACCGGCAACGATATTGCGGCCGGCATTGCGCTGGCCTAGGCTGCGCGCTTTCCGTCCCCGCGCGGCGCGTACAGCTCGAACGCGCCAAGCTGGCGTGCTCTAGGACGCGCATCCGTAAGAAAATAAAAGACGTCCTGGCAGTCGAAGCAGGCAAAAAACTCCGCCTGCTCCGGCTCGCCGTCGACCACATTTTCGACATCAAACGAAATGCACGCCAAACAAATTGGTCGCATCAATCGTTTACCCACCGCTGCTCCTATCTCTGATCCCCACGGTCACCCTGACCTGCCTGGACCTTGGTCTTCGCCTTGGTGCGGACATCAGCCGCAAGCGACCTACCCTGATCATCACTCTCGCTGAATTGGCCGTCTTTATCCCGACGCACGTAACGTTTGTCGCCGCGCGGACTGATGAGTTCGCGCTTACTTGATGCTCGGGTCTTCTTTGATTTTTTAGCGCCGGTTTTGCTGGACTTGCTAGATTTGCTGGACTTGCTGGACTTGCTGGACTTGCCTGCCTTGCCAGTCACCTTGCGGGCCACCGATTTCTTACTTGCGCTCTTGCCGATCTTCTTGGTCGCGCTCTTCTTTGATGTTTTCTTTGCCGCTTTCTTGCCTGCTTTCTTGGTCGCCACTGTCTGCTCCTCGATTGTCAAAACGTTTCACCATTGTCAATCGGCGCCGACACAGCGACAAGTATTTTTGAATTCTTTCACCATTCGCGCAACGCTTTTCATGTCGTCGACTCCGCAGCCGTGACCTGCGGCGGTAACGGAGCATCGAGTGCCGCACAGACCATGCGCAGTGTGCTGGCAGCACGCCAATTCGTATCGTCGTCGACGAAGGCCGTCGCCGTGATCGCCTTTATCAATTGCGGCTTGGCAAGCGGCGCAAGTTGATTCAACCGATCGAGTGCGGCCGAAACATCCGCAAGCTTGATCGAATCGCCGCCAACGAGGCGCACATCGGAGCCCGGTAGCAACAGCGCGCCGGCGTTGAACGCGTGATCCGGCCGTTCCGGCAAGCGCACGGCGGCAACCAGGGACAGCACCATGGCAGCGTCTTCGGCGAGTTCGCTGACGGCGCGATAGCGCACCTGCACGGCGCGCCCTGCGTCGGGTCCGAGTCGACGCTGCAGGATGGTGAAGAGCAGAAATTCGCGGATCGATACGCGTCCATCGGCAGCGATCAGCAACTGCGATACCTTCAACATGCGGTGCCGTGCCGAATCCGGCAGCTTGCGCAGCGCAGGCATCGCAAGATCCAGCAATGGCTGGCGCGCTCCCGGCGGCAGCGATTGCACGAGCAGATGGTAGCGATCGGCTGCTTGTGCGGCGCCTGCCCCGTACGCTTCAGCTATCAGCGCGCACTGCTGCGAGCGCAACGCGCTGTCTTTTTCCGCCAGCAATGCAAAACCAATCATTTGTGCGTGCGTCGCGTCGTTTGCGGCATGCCGCAAGGTCTCGATGACACCGCGCTGCGCGTCGTTTAGTGCGAAATCGCGGGGCCCCGGCGGTGATACGGTGCCTACTGATGCCATCACTGTCCCAACACCGGCCGCGCCAGTCGCGGCCGCTGCCACCAACCCGGCCAATGGAGACAACGCATCGACGCCCGACTGATTGCCCTCTGTAGCGGCCGCAGAGAACTTTCCGGAAGGCACGAACTCGATCGGCGAACGCGGACGTTGCGGCTCAGCTGCTGGTTCAAGCCCACCCATTGAAAGCGCAACGGCGTTCTCGGGCGCCGGCAGAAACTCCTGCTTGCGGCCATAGATACGCTGCACCCGTTCTTCCAGCGACGGATGCGTGGCAAACAGCCCCCGCACGAAGCTTGGACGCGCGGCGCCCAGAAACAGATGCGACAGCGTCTCGGCCTGCGCGTGGTCGATTCGCGTACCGAGGCCAGTGACTGCCGTCAGTCCGCCAATCTTGCGCAGCGCGCCGCCGATACCGTCGGGGTTGCGTGTGAACTGCACCGCGCTTGCATCGGCGAGAAACTCCCGTTGGCGCGAAACAGCGGACTTGATCAGCCGACCGAAGAACACGCCGATATATCCGAGAATCCACAGCGCCACACCTGCGAAGAACAGCACCGCCATTGCGTT
>Ga0136634_10000473_pt1 | contig 17928 bp, 16 predicted proteins | sample AntDrymUQ8332106_2_FD_104654 | JGI IMG/M metagenome (GOLD analysis project Ga0136634, IMG submission 104654) | Polar desert sand microbial communities from Dry Valleys, Antarctica - metaG UQ833 (21.06) | ecosystem: Environmental > Terrestrial > Soil > Desert | place: Antarctica: Dry Valley... | reverse complement strand
CGCAGAGGATACAATTCTTACCACCGGTATGGCATCCTCGATGAACTGATCGCCCTGGCCATAAATTGATAAGAACCAATGAGGGAAGAGATTTAAAATAAGTGCCACACAAACAGAAATGGATACACTGATACGAACAATTTTGTTGATCAACAATATGACCTGGTCTTTTTTCCCCTGCCCGATTACATTGCTGACCATAGTATTGGTAGTTGCAGCAAATGCCCAGGTAAACACGCCAAAAAATCCAAAAATATTTCGCATGGTATTTGAAATGGCAAGATCCCGGTTACCATGGTGTTCAATGAGAATATAAAAAAATATCCAGCTCATAATACTGATTGCATGCTGAAGAATTAAAGGCATAGACTGATCCAGTATTAGTTTTGTGTTGACGCGGTCGAAGCCGAAGTGACCGTATAGTGAAAAACGTTTACTGATTCCCTTCAGGTGTATTACCAGAAAAACAACAAACATTCCCAGCGCTTCTGCGATAATAGAAGCATAGGCTGCGCCGTTAAAGCCCAGCTTGGGAAATCCCCAATGCCCATTGATTAGTGTGTAGTCGAAAAAAACATTCGCGAGTGTTTCTGCAACCGTGCCCGCAATCAGGTATTTGCTTTGATTGGTGCCCACCAATAAAGCGTTCCGCATCTGGTAGATGTATAAAAAAGGAAGTCCCCAAATACGAATACGTAGAAATTGTACCCATTGCTGATATGTTTCAGGAGATTGAATAGCATTCTTTAAAACAATGGGTGCCAAAAAGTAAGTAATCAATATTCCCAATGTTGCAATAACCAATGATATTCGAACTCCCTGGGAAAAAAGTTTTCCGATTTCTTCTATACGGTTTTCTCCGGCTCTACGGGATATTAAGGCCTGAAGTCCATTATTTAAACCAAATCCAATGGCTGCAAAAATCAGGTAGTACACTCCGGTTAATCCTGCAGCTGCCAATTCCTGTTCACCCAACTGGCCAAGAAAAATATTATTGGTAATGAAATTGATCTGCGGCACCAATAACGCAAAACTGATGGGCAATGCTATTTTTAATATCTGCCGATTAGTTATTGATACCTGTAAATGATCATTCGTTGCAGGAAAACTCATAAAAAGGCTGCAAAATACAGGTTTAAGGTTTAAGTGTTTAAAGTCTAAAGGTCTTAGGCGATTAAATTTCCTTTTGAAATTCGAAAAAAAATAACATTCAACTTTAAACACTTAAACTTTGAACCTTCAGACACCGCTTTCAGGAATTGATGACAAGAAATTATAGTATTATTGCGCTCCTATTGCATGATATGACAAAACCAGCTTTTGATATTGTTCCGGCGGCTTGGGCACAGGATGACCTGCTGAATAGCATTTTGCTTATGGAAATCAGCGAAAAATTATTTGGCTATGTAGTCTACAGTAAAGAACAAAAACAACTTTTAGGTTTGCGACAATACCATCTGGATATTTCAGCAGAACATTCAACCGCTCAGGCGTTGAATGAAATTATTGCCAATGATGGATTATTGCAGCAACGCTGGAAGCAACCAGTTGTGATCTATAATTTCCCCGATAGCAGTCTTCTGCCTGATAGCTACTTTGATATAGGGATGAATAAATCAATTACCGAACTGCTGTTTGGAAATGCCTTCAAAGGACTTATACTGAGTGAAAAGATACCTGCCTGGGATGTTTACAATATTTATCGTATTCAACGGGAAATTCATGGTGCCATGCAACAAAAATTTTCTGGTGGAAGGTACTGGCATTATTACTCTTTACTACTTTCTACGATTGACAAACAAGAAGAAGTGCCCTCCTCTTTTTTAAAATGTATTTTTTACCCGGAAAAATTTATCGTTGCTTTAATTAAAGAAAAGAAATTGCAATTATTGCAAACTTATCATTACGAAACTCCTGAAGATGTATCCTACTATCTTTTGAGCATTTCAGTGCAGTGCGATTTAATTCAGGAGGAATTAAGATTGAATGTTTCGGGTCTTATTGATCAGCAATCGGCCTTATATACAGAACTTATAAAATATTTTCAGCATATTGATTGTGATCAGCTCCCTGAAACCATTCAAACGAAGGGACTTCTCCAAAATCTTCCTCCACATTATTTTTCCACCTTGTTGAAAATGACAACGTGCGTATAATAGGCGGAGCATTGGGAGGCCGAAAGATCAACCCGCCTGCTAACATGCCGCATACACGGCCCACTACTGATATTGCGAAGGAAGGTCTTTTCAATATCATTGAAAACAATCTTGAAATAAGCTCACTGAAAACACTAGACCTTTTTGGAGGAACGGGTAGTATTAGTTATGAATTGGCATCCAGGGGAGCCCGGGAACTTGTTGTAGTTGAAAAGGATACCAACATGTACGAATTCATAAAAAAAACATTGGAGGCGCTCATGATAAAAAACCTTACCGTTGTGCGGAGTGATGTATTCAGATATATTGAACAATGCCCGGAAAAGTTTGATTTTATCTTTGCCGGTCCTCCCTATGCTCTCCAAACGATTGATGATCTGCCTGCGAAAATTTTTCAAAAGCAATTACTCCGTCCGGGTGGATGGTTCGTGCTGGAGCATACACCCAGAAACAATTACGAAACCTTTACAGGCTATTCTACCCAGCGTAACTACGGGACCACTATCTTTTCTATCTTCATCAACCGGCCGGAAGCGAAAAGCCACGAAAATTAAATATCAGCATCTTTGACCCTTTATTCCAACAAATTTTGTATCACCCATGGCACATCAGTTTTTTGTAACCGGTATTGGTACGGGTATTGGTAAAACACTTGTGGCCGCTATTCTGGCCAAGGCATTGAATGGGGATTACTGGAAGCCTATACAGGCAGGATATGAAAATGGAACAGATTCTGAATGGATCAGGAGCAAGCTTAGTAATACAATGATTCATCCGGAAGTATATAAACTAAAACGGGCTGTGTCTCCGCATATCGCTGCTCGCGAAGAAGCCACCGGAATTTCAGTTCAAAGAATTCACGAAAGAATGCCGGCTAATAATCGTAACTTAATTATTGAAGGCCCTGGCGGTATAATGGTACCCTTGAACGAGAACGAATTTGTCGTTGATCTTATCAAAGCGCTTAATATAAAGGTCATCCTCGTAAGCAGGAATTACCTGGGCAGCATCAATCATTCGTTACTGACTGCTGAATTGTGCAAACAAAAAAAAATCACCGTTTCCGGTTGGGTTTTCAATGATCAATATTTATCTTATGAACAGGAAATTGTTTCCTGGAGTGGTTTACCCAGAATAGCTTCTGTTCCCTTCACTGAAGATATCAGTAGCTTGTTTATTGAAGAACAAGCAGGTATAATTAGGGATCAGTTAGCAGCTTTTTTATGAAAAAAAAAGACGTCCGGAGAATCGAACTCGAAAAGAGAATTCAACTTTCATCCCAGGAGTTGCAGGATAGAACGGCCTCAATTGCATCTCAATTTACCAATCACCTTCTTTCGCCCCTTCTATATCTGTTATCATATTATCCTTTAAAAGAACGCAATGAATTTGATGTTGCTATTTGTGAGCAAATCACCAGGGAGAAGCATCCGATGGTCAAGGTAGCCTGGCCGAAAATTGTCTTCAACTCTTCCAACATGGAGGCACACCTGATTGAAAAAGATACCTTATTTATCAAGAATAAGTTTAACATCCTGGAACCGCTCGATGGAGTCATCATAGCCCCGTCATCGATCGATATTGTATTTGTTCCGCTTATTGCATTTGACAAGAAAGGGTACCGGGTGGGTTACGGTAAGGGCTTCTACGATCGTTACCTGCCAGGGTGCAGACCGGATGTTTTAAAAATCGGCTTTTCATTTTTTGAACGTGTAGACCAGATTGATGACATCAATGAATTTGATGTACCTTTAAATCTTTGTATTACACCGACTTGCATATATGAATTTTAATGCGCCGTTGTTAAAGCCCATCCGGATTTTGTTGTTTCCTTTTTCACTTATATATGCCGCCGTGATTTGGTTGCGTAACCGGCTATTCGATAAAAATATCTTGTCTTCTTCTTCCTTCAATTTGCCAATCATCTGCGTAGGAAATTTATCAGCCGGGGGTACCGGTAAATCACCACTGATTGAAAAGTTAATTGGCTTTTTAAAGGATCAGTATGAAGTAGCTGTACTCAGCAGAGGATACAAACGCAAAACACAAGGCTATGCTTTAGCCAATCCAAACATAACAGCGCTGGAGATCGGGGATGAACCTTTTATGTTTTACAAAAAATTTCCTGATGTTACGGTGGCGGTCGGAGAAGAAAGGCTGGTAGCCATCCCGCAATTATTGCACGATAAACCTGCAACCCAGGTAGTTCTTCTGGATGATGCTTTTCAACATCGGTCAGTGGTTGCCGGGTTAAACATCGTTCTGACCGATTACAATAACCTGTACACCCGGGATTGGTGGCTTCCCACCGGAGATCTACGCGACGAAAGGAGCAGTGCGAAAAGGGCAGATATCCTGGTTGTGACCAAATGCAAAACTGATCTTAGTGAAGAGGAGTCGGATGAAATTATCACCGAACTAAATCCGTTGAAGCACCAGCAGGTTTTTTTTACATGTATTCAATATGGGTTACCCTACCATATCGTAAATCATCATACTACTACGATCAATGATTCCGTTGAAGTATTGCTGATCAGTGGCATTGCCGACCCGAAGCCCTTAAAAAAATATCTTCTGGAACATTCTGAAACGTATTATGAGATTCTGTACAGTGATCACCATATTTTCACAATAGATGATTGGAAGGATATTTTAAAACGATTCAATAACATACAGCATGAAAATAAAATAATTCTGACAACCCAAAAAGATGCTGTACGCTTAATGAAATTTAACCACGAAATAAAAGACATGCCATTTTATGTTATGCCTATGAGCATTCAGTTCCTGTTTATGGGGGAAGATAGGTTTCATGATTTAATCGGTAAATTCATAGCTAATTTTAACCACAAATAGTCATTTACTATGGGAGGAAAACATCCGAAGGGTAAGAAGAAAAAAATATCAGGCAATAACCTGCTAACCGGTGTTTTGGATATTACCCGGTCGGGAATGGGATATATAATCGTTGATAAAGAGTCGAATGACATCATGGTGAGGCCGAATGATTTTAATACAGCCTTGCATGGGGATACTGTAAAAGTCCAGGTTTCCGGAGAGCTCAATAAAAGTAAACGTCAGCAGGGTATTGTTGCAGAAGTGATAAAAAGGAAGCAGGTAGAATTTATGGGTCGTTTACAGATGAACAAAAATTTTGCTTTTTTTGTCGCGGATGTAGATAAGCCTATGACAGACATTTACGTGCCTTTCGAAAATCTTAATAACGCCACTGAAAAAGATCGTGTGGTTGTAAAAATTATTGAATGGGAAAAAAATAAAAAGCCGCTTGGCCAGGTAATACAGATCCTGGATTCTGCAGACGAGGGTGATTTTGCCATGAAAGAAATACTTATGGAAAATGGATTTCCGTTGTTTTTTCCTGATAATGTAATTGAAGACGGGGCCAGGTTACCGGATATTATTTCACAAGCTGAGATTAGCAACAGAAAGGATTTTAGAGAAACGTTCACCGTCACCATTGACCCCCTGGATGCAAAAGACTTTGATGATGCCATTTCATTCAGGGTTTTGAAAAATGGTCATTATGAGATCGGGGTACATATCGCCGACGTCAGTCATTTTGTGGAATTTGATTCGGATCTTGATAAAGAAGCCTACCAGCGCGCTACCTCCGTTTATCTGCCTGATCGTGTTCTTCCCATGCTTCCGGAAAGAATTTCAAATGAATTGTGTTCGCTGAGGCCACACGAAGACAAGCTTACTTTTTCAGCGGTATTTCAGATTACGCCCAAGGCAGAAATTAAAGAGTACTGGCTGGGCAAAACAGTTATTCATTCCAACCATCGCTTTACGTATGAAGAAGTGCAGGAAATTATAGAAAATGAAGAAGGTCTTCATAGTAATGAAATTTTAATTCTGAACCAGCTTGCCCAGAAATTCAGGAAGCAACGTTTTAAGAAAGGGGCAATCAATTTTTCTTCGCAGGAAGTACGGTTTAAATTAGACGACAAAGGCAAGCCTATCGGTATCATCATTAAAGAGAGCAAGGAAGCCCACCAATTGATCGAGGAATTTATGCTGCTTGCAAACAAAGTAGTTGCGGAACATGTTGGAAAAATAAAATTCAATAAAAAAGAAATCCCTTTTCCTTACCGTGTGCATGATACGCCGGATGAAATAAAATTACAGCCGTTCGTAGCGTTTGCGAAAAAATACGGGCACACGTTCGATACGAGTACTCCCGAAGGCATTGCAGCTTCTTTTAATCAAATGTTGGAGGATGCTCGTGGCAAGCCTGAACAGCATGTGCTGGAGCAGTTGGGTATACGAACCATGGCCAAAGCAATTTACACCGCTGAAAACATCGGGCACTACGGCCTGGGGTTTGAACACTATTGTCATTTCACTTCGCCGATACGCCGGTATCCGGATATTTTGGTGCACCGGATATTGGAAGATTGTCTTAACAATACCATAGAACCCGATAAAAAGCTGGAACATAAATGCAAGCATTGCAGTGAGCGGGAAAGAGCTTCGATGGATGCAGAAAGAGCTGCTAATAAATACAAACAAGTTGAGTACATGCAACAATTTTTGGGCGAGGAGTTTGACGGAGTGATTAGTGGTGTCGCCTCATTCGGCTTTTGGGTTGAAACAGTGGACCATAAGTGCGAAGGTCTCGTAAGTCTAAACAGTTTACTGGAATTTGATGATTTCAGAATAATCGAAGGTGATTATAGTCTTGCCGGGATGAGAAGCGGTCGTAAATTCAGAATGGGAGATAAGATACGCATCAAGATTGTAGCGGCCAATCTTACTAAAAGGCAACTGGATTATGAATGGGTGATCAGTAACATGCTCACGGAGGACAAGTCCGAACCGGTTGCTGAGAAAAAAGATCACAAAAAGAAAAAAAGTAAAAAAAAGACTCATTAAAATAAGTGTGGATGCATTCATTTGAAGATCTTTCCCGGGATTTTGGTGCTGTTTTTTCCACTCGTCATTTTCCTCAGCAACCAGTTTCACTGTATGATCCGGCAGAATATTTTTTAGGATTGGGCGGCAAACGAATCAGGCCGGTACTATGCCTGATGGGAAATGAACTGTTCGATGTGATCAACCCGGATTCATATCCCGTAGCCACTGCCATTGAACTTTTCCACAACTTTACGCTGATTCACGATGATATTATGGACAAGGCGCCGCTACGCCGTGGCATGCAAACCGTGCATGAAAAGTATGGTGCTCCCACTGCCTTGTTATCGGGTGATGTGATGCTGGTTGTTGCGTATGATTACCTGAACAGAATCAAATCCCATTACATTCATAAGATCATTCAGCTTTTTAATAAAACAGCAAAGCAGGTGTGCGAGGGGCAGCAATTAGATATGGATTTCGAGATGCAGGAAACGGTTCAGTTGCCAGATTATTTACGGATGATTGAATTAAAAACTTCGGTGTTGATTGCCGCAAGTTTACAATTGGGTGCTATTTTGGGCGGAGCCCAGGAAGGGAATCAAAAACATTTATATCAGTTTGGAAAAAATCTGGGAATGGCTTTTCAGGTACAGGATGACTACCTGGATGCATTTGGCGATCCCGAAAAATTCGGCAAGCAGGTGGGGGGAGATATCATGGCTAATAAAAAAACATTTCTTATGATCCATGCGATGGAAGCTGGCTCTCCCGGCCAGGTAAGAGAATTGAAAGAACTTGTAAAAGAAAATGCTGAAGACAAAATAAATAAAGTACTGGATATTTTCAGGCAATGCGGTATCGATAAATGGGCCTTCGACCTGAAAGAGAAATATATCGCGGATGCTTTCAGCCATCTTGATGAAATTGCTGTTCTGTCAGCACGCAAAAAACCATTAAAAGAACTGGCGTATTTTTTAGTCCAGCGTGAGCATTAATATGATCCGGGATCACTGGCAGGCGGACTGTGTTTTAGCCACCAGGTCACAAAGACTCAACGAATAAACAATGTGCCGAACAAAGTTTTGTGCCTCCGTGTCTTTGTGGCAAAACGTCCATGTAGAATTTAAATATCACAAGTACAAGGCAGACTGGGGTAGTGCTGAGCGTGATTGGAGGCGCTGGTACGCCTCTTTAAGTAGCATCACCATGATGCTTTTTCGGATGCTCCCATTTTGCCTAATTTAACTACTTAAACCAAAGCCAACATGTCGAAATCTATATTCCGAAAAAAGTCTATTGATAAAATCCTGCGGGATGCTGAAGAAGGATTGACCGATAGTCATGAACACCACACGGGTTTGAAAAAGATCCTGAATGTTCGCGATCTTACTTTTATGGGAATTGCGGCGGTCGTAGGAGCGGGCATTTTTTCTACGATTGGTACCGCTTCGTTTAATGGTGGCCCTGGAATTTCCATGCTTTTTGTACTCACGGCAGTAACCTGTGGCTTCTCTGCATTGTGTTATGCTGAATTTGCCAGCCGGGTGCCGATTGCAGGAAGCGCTTATACGTATGCTTATGTTTCTTTTGGAGAGTTGATCGCCTGGATCATCGGTTGGGCATTGATACTGGAATACGCCATTGGTAATATTGTCGTTGCCATATCGTGGAGCGGATATTTTAATAATCTGTTGGAAGCTTTTGGAATACAATTACCCCCCTGGCTCACCGCAGATCCCATCACTGCCCGGAACGCCTACCATCTTGCACAAGATGCTGCCTCGAAGGGACAGCCGCTAAACGAAAGCCTGCAATTTGCGATGAACGCATGGAACAGTGCACCCGTTATTGGAGGCTATCATATTTTTATAAATATACCTGCTTTCATTATTGTATGTCTGGTGTCATATCTCACGTACCTGGGTATTAAAGAAAGTAAGAAAATGACCAATGCAATGGTTGTTTTTAAAATAGCGGTGATCATTTTTGTAATTATTATAGGTTTCTTTTTTGTTGACACAAACAACTGGAGTCCTTTCATGCCGAATGGCATGGAAGGAGTGTTAAAGGGCGTCTCCGCGGTATTCTATGCTTATATTGGCTTTGATGCTATTTCCACAACTGCGGAAGAATGTAAAAATCCCCAACGCGACTTACCCAGGGGCATGATCTACTCTTTGATTATTTGCACTGTCCTGTATATTTTGATTGCATTGGTATTGACTGGCATGGTCAATTTTTCACTATTAAATGTGAACGATCCGCTTGCCTTTGTATTTGAAAGAATTGGGAAACAATGGATCAGCTATATTATTTCAATCAGTGCTGTGGTTGCAACCACCAGTGTGTTATTGGTCTTTCAACTGGGGCAGCCCAGGATATGGATGAGTATGAGCCGCGATGGTTTGCTTCCGAAAGCTTTTGGCTGGATACATCCGAGATATAAAACACCCTGGTTTGCTACGATCATAACAGGAATCATTGTTGCTATCCCTTCATTGTTTATGCAAAGTTCACTGATGACGGATCTCACCAGCATCGGAACCTTGTTTGCTTTTGTACTTGTTTCTGGTGGCGTATTATTGTTACCCCGTTTGGATAATTCCGTAAAACGCGGTTTCAAGCTTCCTTATATCAATGGTAAGCTAATAGTGCCAGTTCTGGTGGCGGTTTTTATATATGTTTTCCGAAGCCGCATAGCTCAGAATTTTCAGAATATGGGAAAGGATAACTTGCAGGAGATTCTGTTTCTGGTGTTTATTCTGTTGGCGGTTACCCTGGCCATACTCAGTTTTTTGAAGAATTTTTCCCTGATTCCTATATTGGGTGTTTTGTTTTGTTCTTACCTGCTTATTGAGATACCCGCCAAATCCTGGACCTGGTTTTTTATTTGGATGGCCCTGGGCCTGGCCATTTATTTTTTGTACGGATATAGAAAAAGTAAGCTGGCGAATGAGCTATAAAATTCGGTACATCGATGTGCTAGTTTTAGTTACCACCGTTTTTGTGTTTGATTCCAGATTAAACAAACAAGGATTACCAGAGTGAAACGACAGACATAGTAAAACATGAATAAAGGATCAGGAATACAAAACTCTTGCTTTGTTGACTTGTACGATAAGTAACTTTGTCGAAAATCTAAAATCTTAAGCATCCTGTATGAAATTTCAGATTGGGGATAAAGTTTTAATTCGTCATTCCAATGAAGAAGGAGAAGTGGTTGATATCATCAATGATAAAATGGTTATGATAGACGTAAGAGGTGTCAAATTTCCAGCCTACAACGATCAATTGGATTTTCCTTATTTCAAACGATTCAGTGAAAAAAAGCTTTTCCCGGAAAAACCGGTAAAAAAATTCATCGATGAAGTTCCCAGGGAAAAAAAGAAAATTGTTGAAAAAGTAGTTGATGGAATCTGGATGACTTTTGTACCTGTAATGAATAGCGATGAATTTGGCGACGATATCGTAGAAGAACTGAAAATCCATGTTGTAAATAAAACCGCTTCCGGATATAAATTTAATTATTCACTCAGTTATTCAGGACACCAATCCGGCTTTGAACTTGCTAACCAGATTCATCCGTTTGAAGACTTTTATGTTCACGACATACCTTTTGAAAACTTCAATGATGGTCCGCTGTTTAGTTTTGAATTTTCACTACTTGTACCCGATAAAAAGAAGGCTGAATATTTTGAAACGTCCCTGAAGTTAAAGCCCAAACAAGTCTTTACAAGAATTGAAGAATTGAAGAAAAAGGGGGAAGCAACTTTTTCATATAAATTACTGGATATTTATCCCGAAAGATCGGAGGAGCCACAAATGAATCTGGCACCTTTGTCGGGTACGGGTTTTCGAATATATGAAGCATCACAGGCGCGTCAACATCTGGAACCTGCCAAATACGAAGTAGATCTGCATATAGAAGCATTGGCTGAAGACTGGAAATCACTGAACAATTTTGAAAAGCTTACCCTTCAATTGAAAACTTTTGAAAAATATCTTGATCTGGCTATAGCGCACCGGCAACATGCCATGATTGCTATTCATGGAGTGGGGACCGGTAAACTCCGCGATGAAATTCATGAAATATTAAGACTTAAAAGAGAGGTAAAAAGTTTTGTGAATCAGTATCATTCCTCTTATGGATATGGGGCAACGGAGATTTATTTGCAGCATTAAGCTTCTTGTCATACTGAGGTGCAAGACATGGACCTAAAGAATATTATGCAAAGAAGGTCATCCTAAAACATCCCTCAGAAATCGAAGAAACCCTATATGCAAAGCCTCTCAGATGCCTCGTGCCTGCCAATGACATATTATTTTAGCCATTTGTTTTACAGCCCTGATTTTCGTTGCTTCTTTTTTTATCAAGAAAAAAAGAAGAGGGTCTTGCAATAAGAGTATATAAGATTCAATCTGCCAGTGCACTCTCAAAACAGCCCGTCATTTTAAAAGAACCTAAGCATCGTTTATTGTTTACCCGCCATGACAATGAATTTATGCAGTGCCGGGATCTATGGTAGTTGAACTTAAAACTACAAATTGCGAACTGTCAACTATTTTTGCAATGAACTACAAACCGGGCTATCGTTCCATTTATAAAAATGGGAAGGAAAGTCCGGACAGCGAAGAGCAATGTACCGGTTAACCACCGGGTTCCGATTTATCGGAAACAGACAGTACCACAGAAAATAACTGCCCTGCTATGTATTTTAAAAATCGGGGTAAGGGTGAAAACGTGAGGTAAGAGCTCACGGCCGCACCAAGTAATTGTTGCGGGGGGTAAACCTTGCATGCTGAAATGCCATGTATACCAACTTCTACGAGCGGCTCGTTCGTTGTCCGGTTCCCGGACAGGTTGGAGGGTAGGCAGATAGATCCTGGCAGTAATGCCCGGACCAGATAAATGATAGCCATTCCAACGCTTTGCGAAGGAAAACAGAATCCGGCTTATAGGTTTGTAGTTTTTTTTAATGATGCGATAATCTACTCTCCGGGATAGCTAATGGTGATTATTAAAATAATTGCCTAAGTAACCTGCTAATTCCATCAGCCAGGCCATCCCCAGGTGAACGACCAGTCCTCCCCATATCGATTTTGTATTATAAACGATTACGCCCAGTAAAATTCCTCCGATGTAAGAAGTTATACATTCAAACAGCGGCTTACCAAAGTGAATGGTGCAATAAAATGCAGCCATGGGTAGAATGGCATCCTTACCTGCAAATTTTACGAATGCCAGAACAAGCAATCCGCGAAAGAACGACTCTATGGTAAGAAAATCCATTCCATAACTTAATTCAAACAGGAGTGTGGGAAGAAGATCGAACCGGGTAAAGGGATATATAAAAGCTATATTTTTTACTTTGGGATACGTTTGTTGAAAGTCGCTCATCGTTGCAGCGATCCCTAAAAGCGGAATGGCACACAACAATAACAACAGGTACGGTTTCCAGCTAATATTTTGGTTCATTCCGGCCACCGGTCTTCTAGTTCTGCTCCAGAACCAGATACAATAGATAGCAGAAAGCATCAAAATGCATTTTACCGGCCAGGTTAAGATTAGCCGCCAGAATTTATTCCACAGATCGTCCGAACCTTCTTCATTAAAAAAGTAAGTAAGATTCAGCGAAATTTTGGCAGCAAATAATAGTGGGCAAAGTAGTAAGAGAATATAAAATTCTTTTTTATCGGGAATTGATTTTTCCGCGAAAAGAAAATGGATGCCATAAGATGTTGTGAAAATGAAAGCATACAACAAAAAAAATGCAAAAAACCGGATACCCTGGGATTGAAAATTTCTGATGGACGGTTCAATGCCGTATGTATAATTTAAGAACACCAGCAGGGCTATAACCAGTGTGACACATCCCCAGGTTTTTTTGTTACCGTCCTGAAAATAATGCCGGACTTCAATAAAAATTTCCTTCATGTAAATTGAACAAATTTCAGCAGGTAAGATATATCAATCCAGAAAACTACTTTTCATTTTTCCCATCAGGTCGATATCAATCATTTTCTGAGAGAGCTTGATCATATTGCAAAACGCAAGGCCATGTGATATTCCATGACCAATCATTACGGGCCTGGAAAGACCCAGTACTGGGGTACCACCATATACTTCAAAATTAAACCGGTCGAGATACTCATGCTTTATTTGCTTTCTCTGAGTGATTCCGTAGATTGATTCGGCCAATTTAAGAACAACATTTCCTGTAAAGCCGTCACAGACCATTACATCAGCCTTGTCTAAAAAAACATCCCTTCCTTCAATGTTTCCAACAAAGTGAATAGCCTGGTTCGCTTTCAAAAGCGGGTGACTGGACTGGGCGAGAATGTTTCCTTTCCCTTCTTCCTCCCCAATATTGAGTAGTGCTACGCGGGGGCTGTTTATATCCAGTATATGTTGGGCATATAAGGAACCGAGTACAGCAAATTGACTTAGATTTTCAGGCTTGCAATCCGAATTAAGACCAACATCCAGCAGTAGACCCGTTCCTCCATTTTCTTTGGGAATAACGGTAGCAATCGTTGGACGCAGCACACCTGGAAAAGCTTTTACACTGAATAGTGCTCCAACCAGCATGGCCCCTGTGTTACCGGCGCTGATAAAGGCATCGATTTTTCCAGATGCAAGCAACTGAAATCCTATGGCAATAGAAGACTGCGTTTTTTCTTTAAGTGCTTTTGTAGGATGATCATGCATATCAATGATCTGAGAAGCATGTACAACTGTTACCTGCGGAGAAGTGACGGAATTTTCGTGCAACAGAAGATTGATACGGGCTTCGTCACCTATTAGAAATAAATTAGCCGGCAATATTGATTCAGAAAGGTATAGCTGAACACCCTGCACTGTTTCCAGTGGTGCAAAGTCTCCACCCATCATATCTAAACCAATATTCATCTCCGGCAAGCTATGCTTTATTATAACGAAAGGAGATGATTACTTAACGGGCGATTTTTCTACCACAACTTTTCCTTTATAATACAATTTGCCTTCACTGACATGAGCGCGATGGCGAACATGGATTTCACCGGTTGTGCTGTCTTTGCTCAACGTCAGTTTCTCCGCTTTGTAATGTGTTCTTCTCTTTGCACTCCGCTGCTGGGAATGTCGTCTTTTCGGATTAGGCATAAGTCAAAGTTTATGACTAGAATTAATATTAATTATTTATCTAAATTCCTAAATTTTTCTAAACCCTTCCACACCGTACTCTCTGGTAAAGTATTGTTTTTCAGGTCTAACTTTTTGAGCATTTCCAACACTTCTTTGTTACAATAGGGTCCTCCCATCTCTTCTTCGCTGCACATCCGCTGCATGGGAATACTGAGGTTGATGAATTCGTATATCCAGTCAGAAATCCGCAAATGGCTTTCCCCTTTTGAAATATAATAAACATCCGGATCTTCCTCCTGTTCATTCATTACATCGGGATCATCAACCATTTTTACCACAATATTGAATTCATCCCACAACTCCAACGGCAAATCATTGCCACATCGGTCGCAGGGTGCTTCCAGTTTTCCACCCACTTCGAACTTTAAAAGTAAAAAACTGCTTTTACGGTCCAATGTAAGCTTTACTGCAGCAGTACATTTTTTGAAGTCCTGTTCCTGGTAGTCTACAAAGAACTTATCGTCAATACTGTATTCAAACTCATGAATCCCAGGCCTTAACCCCACAAATGCGATATCAAAATTCCTTTTGCTGCTCATGAGCTAGCTTTTAAAGAGTTTGCAAAGGTATGGTAAAACACCGTAAGATGAATGACTCTCAACAAAAAACAAGTACTTAATGTAAGGAATTGGCGGATGAAAAGACTTTGGAAGTCTCTTCAATCCATTTTTTGCAATGAAGAAGGCTGGTATGTACAATTTTAAGATCAAGTTCGAGGCTCGCATGGCGGATATAGAACGCATCCCAGTAAAACCTTGCTTCAATCAGGCTGTTCTCGGTTGCGGGCCCATGAAAGCCTTTGACCTGCGCAAGCCCGGTGATGCCTGGTTTTACAAACGACCTGAATTTATATCCCGGAATTACCTGGGAAAACAGGAAGGAGTCGGAATGCATGTGCGGTCGTGGTCCGATTATACTCATCTGGCCAAGAAGTACATTGATGAATTGAGGGAATTCGTCAACGTTAAACCTGCGTAGAATTTCGCCAACTTTTGTGATTCTTTCATCATTGAGTACTGCCTGCTTTTCATCCGCTTCCCGATTGATGATCATCGTTCTGAATTTGAAGCAATTGAAAGTCTTGCCTGTTTTGCCCACTCGTTTCTGAACAAAAAACACAGGTCCCGGTGAATCGATTACAATCAGGAGACCGACAATCAGTGAAAGCCAACTCAGGATAAAAACGATAAACAAAATACAAATAACAAGGTCCATAATTCTTTTAATTATAAAATAAGTTTTCTTATTATCTACATAAGATCTGAACCGGCAGTTCTCGCAACGAGCGGCATCATTGAATAGTGATGGAATTGAGGTTATGCCGGAAACCATTCTTACATTTTGTAGTAGTTATTAATTAACAGGTAAAAAAATCCTGTAGCAGATTTTACGATGCACCTGGCAAATGGGTTGCCTTTACAAAAATCATCTTTACCCTGTTCTTCACTGTGCCCGCTATAACATTCGGTATTTATCAAAGCAACCTTTTTTTACAAACAGCAGTATCTGAACAGACAATACCCTCACTTCTAAATGCTTTATAATGAGCCCTGAAAAAGACATCCTTAAGGTATTGGCCTACTTTGACATTTTTCATTACCCTGTTTCATCAGAGGAAATAAGAAGGTTTTTAAACAAAGCATCAACGGGCGATGAACTGGATAAGACATTACAGGAACTGCATGCTAAAAAAAAAATATTCAAATACGACCATTTATACTTTCTGCATGATGATCCATCTGTGGTATGCAAAAGAAAAATCAACAATCAACGAGCTAAATGCCTGTTGGGAACCGCTGACAAAATCGCTTCCTTTCTTTACCAGTTTCCCTACGTACGTGGTGTCGGTATTTCAGGGTCGTTGTCAAAAAACGTCGCTGATGAAAATGCGGATATAGATTTTTTTATTATCACTAAAGCAGAGCGATTGTGGATAGCCCGAACGACCATGCACCTCTTTAAAAAACTTACATTTCTTATCGGACGGCAGCATTGGTTTTGTATGAATTATTATATTGATGAAGAAGCGCTGCTGATTGCCGAAAAAAATATTTTCACAGCAACCGAGGTGATCACGCTATTGCCGGTCTGTGGCAACGGCACCCTTGAAAGTTTTTTTGAGGCCAACGAGTGGGTACATTTATATTTTCCAAATTACCAATTGTGTACAAAGTCCCGAAAAAAAGTGCGACCCTCATTCCTTAAAAGATTTCTGGAATTTTCGCTGAATAATTTATTTGGTGAATGGCTTGATAACAAACTGATGAGAATCACTACGAAGAGATGGATGCAAAAAGAACTCCGGGGAAAGCTAAACATGAAAGGCAACCGCGTTGGACTACGGATGAGTAAGCATTTTTCAAAGCCAAACCCAGAATTTTTTCAGCAAAAGGTTTTGCAGTTGTACGCCAGCAAATTGAAAGAGATGGAGAAAAACCTGCAACAGGAAATCGTATAGGTCAGATTTTTTTTAGGGAGATAATAAAATAATCTCCCATATACTTCCAGGGCCATTTATTCTTCAACACGTTTTCTTTTTTTACAAGGAACCGATAAACCCGGGGATATTTCTCTGCAAAATGCAGGATGTATGAAGGAGGGACCGCTACGCACAAGCCTTCAATGCTCAGAAGTTTAAACGAATTTCGAAGAGTTTCTGTGATTTGATGGGGATGATAATACCAGCACTTGAAATACTTTCCTTCTATATGCGACAAGCTTCCGGTTTGATTATTAAATCTCCTGAAAGCGGTTTTAAATTTCCCACGGAACAACAATAAAGTTTCCCACAAACAAAATTTCGGAAGCATGACCAGGGTAACCACGCCCCCTGGTTTAAGCAATGCTTCAAAAGTCTGTAATACTTTATCAAGCTCCTGTGTACAATTCAACCCCGCAAAGTTTGAAAAGATAAGATCGTACGGTCCTTTGTTTTTTAAGTTTTCAAGAGAGGTATAAGAACACAACTCTGTTGAAATATTTTCCTGTAGTCCGTGCTGTTCTATTTTTTGTAGGAGCCTATCCATCATGCCCAGCGAAATATCAGTTGCATGCAAATTGTGACCTAGTTGCGCAAAGAATATGGCATCCTCGCCAGTACCAGCATTCAGTTCAAGTATATTGCTTGCGGGCTGGATATATCGTGTTACATGTTGCCTGACCCTGTCTCTTTTATAGTGTATTATAGAATTGCTACTGTATTGTTGATCAAACACAGCGGACTGCTCGTTAAATGCGTCGGCAACATTTTGTTCCTGCTTAATAAGTATATGTTTGTTCATACCAGGGTTAAGCTAATGCCTCCAGTTTTCGTTTTGCAAAGAAAGCAGCAGGAATAAAATAGGCAGCTGAAGTCGCTTTCTTTATATTTCTATATGATAAGTCCACGGGATTATTGAATAAGGTTTTTATGGTTTCTAATGCCAGATGTTTACGGTAGGTTTTATGAACGTACCGGTGCAATTGTTTATAAAATGCGGGCGGATAAGTGTTGGTAAACATCAATTTTAATTCATCGGAATCCGTCCAGTTTGATTTTTCTTGCAGTTGATCTTTTACTTTCTCGAAAAATTTAGTTCCGGGCAAGGGATATGAAACAGAGATGCCCAACTCATAAGGTAACAATTCATTGATCATCCGGATTGTTTTATCAATGTCTTCCCTGGTTTCGCCCAGATATCCAAACTGGATGAAGAAAGAAGGATGGATATT
>Ga0136634_10000472_pt1 | contig 17960 bp, 16 predicted proteins | sample AntDrymUQ8332106_2_FD_104654 | JGI IMG/M metagenome (GOLD analysis project Ga0136634, IMG submission 104654) | Polar desert sand microbial communities from Dry Valleys, Antarctica - metaG UQ833 (21.06) | ecosystem: Environmental > Terrestrial > Soil > Desert | place: Antarctica: Dry Valley... | reverse complement strand
TAGAGGGAACCGCGAATTGAAATTTTAAAACAGGATGATAAAAAACATTGTTTTCCAGATAACCCTGCTTTGGATCTTCGCCGTATATTAAACCTTCAATTCTTTTAAGATAGGTATTGCGATTGACCTGCGCGTTGGTCAGATTTAATTTCTGTTTCCATTCTGCTGCCAATTTTCCAACCGTAACAAATCTGTCACCCGGGTTTGGATGGGTTGATAAAAATCCTGGCAATTCGCCCTGGCCACCTTCTGCGCTCTTTCTTTCCAGTGTCTGAAAAAAACCAGCCATTTCCGTGGCGTCATATCCGATCTTGGAAGAGTACTCCACTCCTAGTCTGTCCGATTCACGTTCTGCATCGCGGCCAAATTTTAATAATAAAAGACCTAACCCCTGGGAGGCACTTTCTGCGAACTGTGCAAGATCCGGAGCAAGTACAACGCCAGCTATAATTCCAATCTGTCCAAGGATCGCATTCCTTTGTTGTTCTACCGAGTGACGTGCTGCAATATGACCAATTTCATGCCCAAGTACACCGGCAAATTCTGCTTCGTTATTGAAGTGGGCCATTATACCCCGGGTAAAATAAACATAGCCTCCAGGCACCGCAAAGGCATTCAATACATCTGAATCAACTACCCTGAATTGATAATCCAGCTGAGGTCTGTGAGAAATGGCAGCCATTTTTTTCCCTTTTTCTGTGATAAAGGCCTGCAGGGCCTTGTCTTCATACAATCCAAATTGGGCGATGATTTGTGGGTCTGCTTCTTTGCCCATCGCTATTTCCTGGGCTTCAGACATCAACACCACCTGCTTCTTTCCCGTAACGGGATTCGTTGCGCAGGAATTATATAGAAAAAAGGTTAAGGCAAGGCAATAAATAGTAAGATATTTTTTCATGCTTTTGTTTTTCTTTTTTAAACTATACAGTGTGTATGACTCATAATTTCGTACTAAATCAGTATCAATTCCAATTTTAACAAATATGTGTTTGCAAAGATGATACCATCAGGAATGCAATCCTGAATGCGAAAGTTCAAGAGGTTGAAGGCAGATTATGTTGAACAGCGTGCAATCCGATTTCGATGTGAGATAGTGGAATGCTGGAAGTGCAGAAATTAATTCGGGAATTAATTTCAAATGGTTTGAAGTTCCCTAAAAATTCATTTTTTTAAGCATTTTTTGAAATCTTGGTTGGTCACTGAATTCAAAATAGGATTTGTCTGCGTTCATGTAAATCATAAGTCCATATTTTTGAATAACCAGGTTTTCCAATATATTAAAGGCTTCATCATCCTGGCCAAGGGAACTTTTAATAAGGGCAACAGAATAGAGTTTGTCATTATTAGCCGGTGGTGCCTGCAACTCAGCCAGCAGCTGTTTTGTTTCTGTCATTTTTCCGAGTTTCGAATAAGTACGCCCTAACCAGCCCAGCATTATCGGTCGTCTGTTGGCAAGGTCAATCGCCTTTGTAAAAAAGGGAACGGCTTTTTGATATTCTTTTCTTTTAAAGTATGTCATGCCCGCCGTAAAATACGCTTCGGCATAATTTGAATCCAGCACCAGTGTTTTTTTGATCTGTGTTACGGCTTTATCAGTTTCATTTCTAAATCCATAAATCCTCGCCAGACCTGTATTGACATTGGAAGAAAGCGGATCTAACTCGTAAGCAAACTGCATCTCCTTCAGCGATTCATCGAGCCTTTCCTGCACCGCGAGAAATAATGCATACCATTCATGCGCTGTTGAATAACCAGGCTTCAATGCAATGGCTTTCTTTAATTCCTTTTCTGCTTCATTCCAATCCCAGTCAATTCTGAATCGAATATAGCCCAGCGCTGCATGGGCTTCAGCAAGGGTCGGATCTATTTCCAGCGATTTCATCACCGCTTCTTTGGCTTTTGTTACGGCAATATTTCTCGCTGTATTGCCATAACCGGCAACGCCTACGAGTGTATAACAATAAGCAAGATTCGCATACGCCAATGCAAATGCCGGATCCTGGGCAATGGATTTTTCGAAATGTGTAATAGCAGACTGAATGCCTTGGGGTGTTCTCTGGTTCAGAAAATGTTTCCCTATAAGATATTCCTGGAAGGCAACCATATCGGTCGGATTGTTTTTTTCCAGCTGCTCTTTTTCAGATGAGATCAATCTTATTTTTAGTTCACCGGCAACATTCTGGGCTATTTCACTTTGGATCAAAAAAATGTCTTTCAGCTCCCTGTCATAATCCTCCGACCAGATATGTTCCTGATTCAATGCATCAATTAATGTAACCGTTATTCTTGCTTTGTTCGAAATTTTTCGTACACTGCCTTCCAGAATGGTTCCTACCATCAATTCATTCCCTATCTGGGAAATATCCTTATTCGTTATTTTGTATTTCATCACGGAAGTTCTTGCGATAACATTCAGGCCGCCTATTTTCGAAAGGGTGGAGATCAATTCTTCGGTCATTCCATCTGCAAAATATTCATCCCCGGGATTGGTACTTATATTTTTCAACGGTAATACGGCAAGCCTTAATCCGGAATGGGTTACATCCTGCGAAGGATATTTCTTGATAAAAAGGAACCATGAAATGATGATTAAAAAAACTGCGAATCCCAAACCATAGAGGATTGTTTTGGAAGGGAAAGCTCTTTTTCTTTTTTGATGATGGGGAAGCCAGGAAGTGCAATACAATAAATATCCATAGGCATGGAAATATTTTTCAGCTTTTTATCCTCCAGTTGAATAAGCGGATAGGGAACTTTGTTCCTGATCTGCCTGGCAACATCTTCTGAAACACAGATGCCTCCGTGAGCAGCTAAAGACTCAATTCTGGCGGCAATATTTACACCATCACCATGCACGTGATCGCCCACATAAATAACATCACCTATATGAAGTCCGATCCGTAATTGTATGTGCCTTTCCCGGAGTTCTGCCTGGTTGCGTTCGTGTAAAATAGTTTGAATTTCTATGGCACAGTTGGTTGCTTCTACTGCACTATTAAACTCCACAAAAAATGAATCACCGGCGGTTTCTATTTCTCTGCCACTATGTTTCGGAAAGAGGGGTCGAAGAATTCTTCGATGTTCTTCAAGCAATTCGAGGGCAAGCGCTTCATTTTTCTGCGTGAGTGCACTATACCCAACCATAACATAATGGCAGATAAACGTCTCATAAAAGCGATTGGTTATTTTAGAAAAATGTGCGCTATCAAATATATTACAATTACAGCAGGGATGTGAGATTGCCAGGAAAGCGGTCGGAATGTACTAAAATATTGTAACAGAGACTATTGAATATCCCTTCATATAACCTTATAAAAATATGGCTTGTTCAAAATGATAGCAGGCAGGTAAGTCCACACCCTGCCTACATTTGCGGCAAAGCCTAGTGCTGCCGCAAAATGATGGAATGGTTTGCGGGCAGTAAATAAATTTTGAACGATGCCGAGCAACATATAAACCGGAACAGCAAAAGTAAAAACCAGTAATTGAAACAAGTACCAGAAAACTCCGAACTGTTTGCGGATGCGAACAAAATTGGAGAGCATGATCTGCAGACCCTTGCGGTCGTACAAATTATAATACCCTTTTCCTGACGACCCAAATTCTTTATTAGCCGATTGACCTTCAAGATGAATAACATTGAACTGACCGTAGATGCAAAGCTTGCCAACTTTTTGTAACCGGCTACACCATTCAGCTTCTTCTGCATACAAGAAAAAGTCTTCATCCATAAGTCCTGCTTTATCAATGGCCACTCTTTTTACCATTAGAAAGGCGCCATTGATCCAGTCAACTTCCATTGTTATTTCTGCCAAAGGAATATTGGTTTTTTTAACACCGGCGATATTGCCCAATGTTTTTATAAAATTTCCTATATATGGTAGTGGCAATAAATGATTCAGTCCCCCAAGTATCACAAAATTTCCGGAGATCTGGGGTGATCGGTCTGCATGTAACAATTGCAATCCGCAAGCCACGTATGAGGAAGAGCGGAACAAACCAAAAGTTTCTCCGATGGCATTGTTTTCATTCAATGTGTCTGAATTAATTAAGAGCACTATTTCACTATCTGATTGACGGATGGCTTCGTTATTGGCCCGGGCAAAGCCTGCATTGTAACTCATCTGTATCCATCGTACCACTGGAAACGAATCGCAGATTATCTGACGGCTGTTATCACCGGAGGCATTATCAACAACAATCACTTCAAAAGAAATATTGGTTGTGTGATCGAAAATGGTACGAAGACAATCAACGGTTACCTGTGGCGTTTTATAATTGACGATAATGATAGTAATAACAGGAACCATCCGTTTGTATATTGGTTTTAATCTCTGATTATTTTTTTGCTTACAAAGTTACCTACCAGCCGAAAAGGGAATATTAAAAAGCCAATACACAATTCCTTATAAAAAGCCAGGTTACGACCGTATACTTCGTTGTTTACACGGATATGCCTGCGTATGGCAGAAAATTGCAAATAACATAAGAGATTATAAACAATATTCCTGGTGGTTTTAAAGTGCAAAGGTATTTCCTGATGATACATTTCTTTTGCTTTATCAAAATGGTTGAATGCCTGTTGCAGCACCAACAGCAGTTTTTCTTTATCAAAGTCGATCAATTCAATCAATGCCTGCGAAGAAATATCAAACCGTTCAAAATCCCTTGAAATGGGATTGGCCCATTTGGTATGCGGGTTCAATAATTGGATCATCGGCAATCGTTTAGCGGCTGAGGAGGTTGATATCCACGTGATGCCACTGGAACATCCGATCAAAAATGTACAATAATGAGTAAGGGCAGCAGTCTCGCGTAAGGTCAAAACACTTCCATCGATGATTTGGTCTGAGGCAGCATTTATTTTAGTTGCTGAAGAGAGTATAACAGCAACATCAGGCCTTCGCGTGAGCTCCTGTGCGATCCAGATTGCAAAATTGAAGTCGATCGCTAATTGACCACTTTGCGGTGCAAATTCAAAAAGTATAATTTCCTTGTAGCTATGCAAATTATGTGTGTAAGCAAATGCAGCCGCTTTATTATTTTCCTCTGGCAACAATATTAAGACCGGTTGAACAGCTACAGAAATCTTATTTGGGTAACCTCTGAAAATGGCAGAGCGTATGCATCCATCATAGTTTGCCTGCCGGTCGTCAATGATGTTGGTAATAAAAATTTCATCCCACCGTCCATTCTTTTTTTCGCTGTATATTTTTCTTCTGAATCTCCTATAAGCCACTACATCATTTTTTGCAACTGAATCCACCACCAGTATATCGTCCACATAAGGATTGGCGGCAATAATTTTTTTACAAAAGTCGGCGATGGCCCAGGTTAAGTGTGCGTTGGGATAGTCTTGTTTAATTTGACGGGCTACGGCAGAAGCATACAAGCAATCACCATTTGAATAAAGTTGTACCAAAAGGATCTTAAGCTGCTGCATGAGATTATTGGGTGATCATCATTTGCGCCAATTGAGAAATGCTGATCTTCGGCCGCCAGCCGAGAGAAAAAATGGTAGCAGGATCAGAAACCAGAATTTTATACTCCGGATGAAAGCCTTGTTTGATAGTCACATATTCCTGCCAATTCTTGCCAATCAGAGAAAAACATTCACTGAGGTATTGCTCGATGGAGTACGATTTACCAGACCCCAGCACTGCTTCTGATACTACATCCTGCTCAACCAGCGTCCATATTGCGTTCACCATATCTCCGGCAAATGTCCATTCTTTCTGAACGGAAACATCCCCGATCTCTATTTGAATGTTTTCGCCTTTGCTGACTCTTCGTGCGGTATTGGCAATAAATTTACTGATGTGTCTGTCAGTTCGGGCCGGGCTATCATGATTGAAAAAGTACCCTACATAGGTTTTGATACCCAGTGACCTGTAATACCGGGCTGCATAGACGGATTGTATCCGACATACAGAATAAGCATCGCGGGCTTCAAAAGCATCCGTTTCATTAATAGGCATTTCATTGTTTTGAAACTGAAGGCCACTTCCCGAAATAAAAACTTTAGAATGTGGTGAAACACTTTTTACAGCTTCCAGGATATTGTTGGTTCCATTGCAAATGGTAGCGTGATTTTCGAAAAACGCATCATGCCGGGTAGTAGAATTTGCCGCAAGATGAAAAATGTATTCGGGGTGATATTTGTTGATGATTTCCTTTACGGATAAATATTCCGCAACATCAAACGTTTCATCGCTATTTTTTCTCGAAACCCCGATGATATCCATGCCTTTCTCTTTCAACAGATTTGAAAGATAATATCCATCCTGTCCGTTCGCTCCAAATATTATTGCACTCACTGTTTATAATTAAGAGATCATTTGTTCAGTAAGAAAATAGTGTTCACATGTGTATCCGCGTATATGGAATAACTTTTTGATTCCAGGAAGTCTAAGACTTCTTTTCGTTTGTATTCGTTCTGCTGATCATCATAAGCAAGTGTCTCCACACAGATTACCAACGGCCGGTATTTCGCAAAATCCAGCGACTGAAGGATTGCAAGATCCAGTCCCTCTACATCAACTGAAACAAAGTCCGGAACTTTTTTACAATATTGCTCAATGATCGCATTGATCGTTTTTAAAGGAACCCGGATTATTTTCTCGTAATGGATTTTACCAATTTTTTTCATCCCCACCTCTTGCCAGTACATTGCCTCTTCCCTGGAAAAGGTGCTTAGCCCATGCGCAGATTCCGGGAACAAATAAAAATCCGCTTCTGTTTGCTCATCAATCCCGATCCCGATATTCAATACAGTATCCCGGGGTCTTAACTGTTTAAATTTTTTATATAGTACAGGATTGGGTTCGATACAAACGCCCGTGCTTCCCCTGACATAAAAATAATAGGTATTGCTGATATATGCCGGATGATTGGCCCCGATATCGAGATACGAAGGTTGGTCAATGTTTAATTTATAGAACAGTCCCGCCAGGATAAGATCCTCCCCGGACTGCGCATAAGCGAGATGAGAATGAGGCAATATCAGCTTATTAACGATCTTCCTAAATAAGTTCTTCATGTGACGGCACGGGCTTGAATGATAACAACTGAATAATTTTCCTGAACCTGAGCAAACGTTTATATTTCCGATAACGGTCTGCTAATAATTGTGCCAATGAATGCTGTTTTAATGGAAGCTCAAAAAAATCTCCTTGTCTTTGAACTCCAATAGCAGGTAAAAGTTTATGCAGCATTTCTTCAAATCTGACAGCAAAATTATCGGGTGACCAATCGCGCTGCATTTTTTTCACCAAAGGCGCTGATTTTTCAATCGAATCTTTCAAACCCCATGCCGGGTAGGGTTGTAAATAAGAAGTGATGTGCCGGAAAGTGTCATTTGAGGATACCGACAAACATCGGCCCGAAACAATTGCCTGATCCGTGGTTGCAGCCAGGCCTGGTATGTTCCTGTCATAGAGGAAACAGTTGAGGGTGTTTTGGGAACACCAGCGGATCAATTCCTGTTTACTCATATAAAGATGAGTTATCTGTACTTCAATGCCCGGCTTGGCTCTCTCTCTGCATAAGTTTGCAAGAAATTGAGAATAGGCTTCCGAATCCGGAACAAAATCTCCGAAAGGAATATTTATTTTAACTATGGCCCGGTCGAATTCTTTGTTGACTGCATCAACCACATGCTGAAAACCTTTTCCTCTGGTAGCAAAACCGAAAGAACCTATTACCGGAATGGATGGTTCAAGAAAAGGTTTTAAATCAGGAGCTTTCTCCAACGGCCTCGGAAAAGCAAATACTTTTCGATTCTTTATCTGGAGAGAAGGATCCAAAACGCAATACCCGTCAAAATGATTATCCGGACACATGACGAATGGATCGTTCGGCAAAACCTCCAGCACCATTGTTAACTTTAAACCTGGCAAGTTCTTCAGGGCTGCTGTATCTACCCAGGCCATCGTTGAGGGATGATAATTAAAAAAATAAAAATCGTATCCAAGCGGGATCGATCTTTCGGAACTGCTTATTTCAATATATTCGATAGTATACTTTGCAGATAACCTCAGGCAGTTATATACCATTAAGCCCGATTCATATATACTGTCCTGCGCTTTTTTATTATTAATGAACAAACCTCTTTTTCCTGGAGTCAAATCACCCGTTTAATAGTATACAATAAATTTCACGACCGTTGATACTTCTTATATTTCGATGTAAGTCTAAAACTTATTTAGAGTTTTTAATGATACTCACTTTTGGCAGCGGGAAAATAAAACCAACTCCTTTTTTAATAGATTCTTCTTCTCTTTGAACAAATTCTTCTTTAAAATGCCAGGGCAATACCAGGTAATAATCAGGATTCATGGCCCGGCTTTCAGATTCGCTGATAATGGGTATGGAACTGCCCAGGGTCATCGCTCCATATTTGTCTGGATTGCGTTCAGCGGCATAGTCAATGATTGAATTGTCGATATCACACCATTGCAGGATGGTATTGCCCTTTGTAGAGGCGCCGTATATATGGATTTTATTTCCTTCCGATTTCAGTTGTATCAGCAGATCATGCAATTCGGTTTTCAACAAACTGATCCGCTCCCAAAAAGCCTTATAAGGTTTATCAGTGTCAAGTTCCATATCGAATTCAGCCTGGCGTACTTCATTTAAGAATTTTATATCGCCCGGGCTATCATAGGTAATATTGGTGTCATGTGTAGCAAAACACCGTATACTACCGCCGTTAATATCGTTGAATGAAATCTTGAAAAGCCGCATCCCGGCCTTTTTCAAAATCGTTTCAATAACCGCCAGGCTGTAATATTCCAGATGCTCATGACAAATCGTATCAAACGAATCGAGCTGAAGCATTTGCGGCATATAAGACATTTCAAAAAGCCAAACACCTTTCGATGACAAGTGTTGCTTGATGCCTTTTACAAAATCGACTGGGTTTTCAAGGTCGTAAAACATGGCGATGGAAGTTATAATATCCAGCGACTTTCCTTCCAATACTTCCACCAGTTTCTTTGAGGGGAAGATATCCTGTACAACAATCGCATCTGCTACCTCCTGGGCAATATCGGACGGATCGATACCGTATCTCATTCCGCCTTTAGGATAATAGTTCAGGAGGGTACCATCATTACAACCGATATCCAAAACAATGGCATCTTTTTTACGCACGATTTCTGTAACAGAATCAACAATACTTTTGAGATGATTACGCATAGTATTATTGGTGCCGGAACGATACCAGTAAGCCGCATATAAAATCTCGGGGGGTACGCTATGTTCCATTTGCAAAAGTCCACAAGCATTTTCATCATTTTCAGGATTGCATCTCACCAACACACAGGGAATTTTTCGGGTTGAAGGCATTTCTTTTCCAGGCTTTATAAATGATCCCTGTAAATATTGCTCGCCAAGGTCTATTACTTTGGTAAGGGAGGATGAACCACAAACCCGGCAAGTTGTTCTTGTTTTAATATGCATACACTGAAATTATACTTTCTTTTTAATAAGGTGGGAAAACTGCTGATTGATTGAATCGATACATTTATTTCTCTCGAGATTTAATACAGCAAGTTGTTTTACTACCTGGTCCTTATCGCCTACAGGTACAGTTTCAAATTGATACACTTTTTCCTGTTCATGCCAAAGCCGGCAGTTTGCATCGGCTAACTGGTAAAATATTTCACCGATATTACCAACCACATCGGCCACCTCGTTTCCCTCTTTTTTAAAGACTTTGTTGGCAGCGAAGGTTAACCGGTCAGCCGGAATATCTCCGTTTACAGCCTGGAAAATATATTCGTCAATTTCCTGTTGCAACTGACCGGCCTGTTCTTTTAAGCTCTTTAAACGGGAATCATCTTCTGTGTGATATTCTTTTAATTTCACGATAGTGAGTTTATCACACAACATACCTAAGGTTTCTGCCATACTTATTGTTTTCGGTTGCGAATTTATCATTTAGGAGGGAAATTAAAAAGTTGCCGGTAATGAAGTGGCTTTTACTCTGAGATGGCAAGCTAAATGAATGCTGAAATTACGAGTCACAGCATAGACGCCGATGTTTGAAGATATTGCCCATGTTTGCCGAGGTTTGTCGATGTTTGCCGAGGTTTGCCGATGTTTGCCGATGTTTGCCGATGTTTGTGTCTCACAAACATCCTCAAACGTATTTGTCAAACACGGCTTTTTGCCGATTCACTATTGCTTATCAATGCGAGAAATGTTTTTAATCCTTTCTGCTTTTCGAAATCCAGTTCATAACTGATATACTTCGTAAAATATTCTTCTAAATCAAACAATGTATGCGTAGTGGCTTTACTAACCTTTTCAATATTTTGAACGCCGAACCGGTTGGCTTCATTGAACGCATGGATAAATTGTTCGTCTAAAAGCTTTGTACTGATCCATGCGGCGAATACAAAAGGAAGGCCTGTGTGTTGCTTCCAGGCTTCACCCAGGTCATACACATATGCAGAAGACTTTCTTTGCTCAAATGACCGATCTCCGATCACGAGACCGGCAGTTCGATCTTTAATGGAAGGGAGATAATCCGACGCGGTACCTATAAGCCGGGGATTTACTTTCCAATAATCTTTCAGTAAGATTTTAAGCAGTGCTACCGAGGTGAGGCTTTGGTAGTCAAGCAAAACAGTCTCCACATCATGTATCGGCACCTGACTGAAAACACAAACCGAGGCCACCGGACCATCGCAACCGATGCAATAATCGGTACAAATATGATACTCTTTCAAATTGGGCAGCACAGCAACAGGTACTAAACCCAAGTCCACTTTACCCTCCAGTAATAACGTTGCAATATTTGATGGGTAATCCTGTACAAGTTCAATACACCCGATGATAGGGGATTGATTTATTCCATATAACAGGGGCATTGTATTGAGATAGTTAACTATTCCGACCTTTATCTTCCTCAATTGATTAATTTTAAGGCGCAAAGATATAATTCTAATTAGCTAATGTGCTATTCAGCTAATGTGCTAAACATGATGTTTGAAATAAAAAAAAATTTGACATATGAAATTTTAGCTTCGTTTAAATTAGCACATCAGCCTATTAGCTAATTAGCACATCAAGTGGATTAAAAAATTTTAACCATGGAACTACACCCACTCACTGCTATTTCTCCCATTGACGGCCGTTACCGTAAACAAGTACATCACCTGGATGAATATTTTTCGGAGTATGCATTGATAAAATACCGGGTGTTGGTGGAAGTGGAATATTTTCTTTTCCTGGCTGAAAAAAAATTCTTTTCTATACCTGCGGTTTTAAGAAATGCGCTTAATGAAATTGCAGAAAATTTTACAACAAACGATGCCGAAGCAATTAAAGTAATTGAATTAACAACCAATCATGATGTTAAAGCAGTTGAATATTTTCTCAAGCAAAAACTCGACCTGGTAAAAGGAGAATCTTTTAAAGAGTGGATTCATTTCGGACTTACTTCACAAGACATCAATAATACTGCAATACCGTTACTGTGGAAACATGCAACCGAGTTTGAATATTTACCCAACCTGTTAAATTTAAACAGGCAAATGGAATTATTGGCTACCAAATGGCAGCATGTTGCCATGCTGGCGCGCACACATGGTCAACCAGCTAGTCCGACCAGGCTGGGAAAGGAAATAATGGTGTTTGTCGAACGCCTGGAAAACCAGGTAGAATTGTTCATACAGGTGCCGTTTACAGCTAAATTTAGCGGGGCAACAGGGAATTTCAACGCACACCACATTGCATTCCCCAAAAAAAACTGGCCTGCACTTGCCGACGAATTTATCGAAGGTGTACTGGGCATGCAGCGCCAGCAGTTTACTACACAAATAGAACACTACGATAACCTGGCTGCTCATTTTGATACCATTAAACGTATCAACACGATCCTGATTGATTTTTGCCGGGATATTTGGGGTTACATTTCTGTTGATTACTTCAAACAAAAAATTAATAAAGGCGAAATTGGTTCTTCCACCATGCCACATAAAGTAAATCCGATAGACTTCGAAAATGCCGAAGGAAATCTTGGAATAGCCAATGCTATATTGGAGCACTTCTCAGCCAAACTTCCTATATCGCGTTTACAAAGAGACCTGACTGATTCAACTGTTTTAAGGAACCTGGGCGTTCCTTTTGCTCATACCATCCTGGCTTTTCGATCGATTGAAAAGGGTTTAGATAAATTAATACTAAACGAGCTGGCCATTGATGAAGACCTCGAAAATAATTGGGCGGTTGTTGCAGAAGCGATCCAGACCGTATTGCGAAAGGAGAATTATCCCAACCCTTATGAGGCTTTGAAAGAATTAACACGCAGCAATTCACGGATCACCAAGGAAGGGATTCATCAGTTCATTAAAGGATTAAAGGTTTCTGCAGCTATTAAAAAAGACTTGAAAAAAATCACCCCACACAACTACACAGGCGTTCATCCAAAATATTAATCCAGAACGGTGAACCACGTTTCTGGAATTGATTTGTGAAGCCAGGTTTATTGCCCATCTGTTCGGAACAACTTTCCTAAACCGGTGTTATTTTTTTCTCAGATCAATATTAAATAAGTAAAGTTTTTATCTTCCGTGTTATGAAAAAAATGTGCTTTTGGCTGATTCTATTTTTTTACTCCATTACAGGCTTCTGCCAGGATTATTCAAACCTTCTAAAAAAAATGTACACCGATGGGCCCGATACACTTGCCTACCGGATTCTTTACCCGCAAGATTACGATGCCAGGAAAAGTTATCCGCTGGTGGTATTCCTGCACGGGGCAGATGGAAGGGGAAAAGACAATCAAAAACAATTGACTCATAGCGCGGCTTTGTTTATGAAGGATGCAAACAGAAAGAAATATCCCGCAATAGTCGTTTTTCCACAATGCAGCCTTAACGACTTTTGGGCAAGAACACGCATTGTAAAGGCAATGACCGACAGCACTCCTTTTGCATTTGAATACCTGACGGATATGCCTATGAATAAAGGTCTGGGCCTCGTTTCACAACTACTGGATTCACTGGCACTGACCAAAAACATCAATAATAAGCAGATCTATATAGGCGGAATATCAATGGGTGGAATGGGAACCTTTGAGTTATTATGGCGAAAACCCGGATTTTTTGCTGCGGCATTTCCAATTTGTGGGGGTGGTAACACAAACACGGCAGCGCTTTATGGAAAAGGATTTCCAATCTGGATATTTCATGGAGACAAAGACCCGGTGGTAGATGTAAATGATTCAAGAAAAATGGTTATTGCTCTGAAAAATGCAGAGGGAGATGTAAAATATTCGGAATACCCCGAAGTAAAACATGACAGTTGGAAGGATGCATTCGCTGAACCACAATTTCTGCCTTGGCTCTTCAGTCAAAACAAGGAATGATTTGTTTGAATCATGCTCCATAAAACGACTCCAGGCAAATTCAATTCCTGCCAATACTTATAGCTGGATCCAATAGTTATCATTACCCACTGTGTTTAATGATTAAAATTATGGTGGGTTTATGTTTGTTATGAACCAAATAGGACGCCGTAATAACCAAATACCACCAACCAGCATTTCATTAAATATCCAATCAGATTTTCATTCACCTTAGCAGTAAATGAAGAATATGTTTTTTGCAAGGTCCGTTTTATTATTATTACTTATGTCCATCAGGATGATTTCAGTTCGGTCACAAACACTTGAGCAAATTATTTCAAATCATCTGGAGGCCAGAGGAGGTTTAGAGAAAATAAAATCTTTAAGATCGCTTATCATGCGCGGCCATTCTGTTTCAGAGCCATTTGAGTTGCCTATTAACTTTTATTGCATTCACGAAAAGGCATTTAAAGTTGAAATACAATATGAGGGCCGCAACTTCTTTCAAATGGGTACAGTTACAGAAGGATGGAGCTATTCTCCCAACCAGGCTGATTCAATGCCTCAACGGATGAGCATTGAAGAGTTGCAGAAAGGACAAGAGTATTTTGATCTTCACGGGCCCTTTATTGATTACATAAAAAAAGGCAATCGCCTGGAATATACCGGCACCAAAAAAATTAATAATAAAGATTTCTTAGAAGTGAAATTGACCAGGCCAAACGGTCATGTAATGCTGTATTATTTAGATGAACAATATTTGATATCGCAAACTGTAGAAACCCTGGAAGACAGTATTGATAAGATAACGACTTATAGTAACTACAAAAAAACGAGCAGTGGATTGGTGTTTCCTTTTACCTGGTCTATTTCACATTCATCTACCCAGATCGATGCGATTGAAGTGAATCCAACGATTGATATAAACATGTTTAAATTAAAGAAATATCGTGGGTGAATTTACGCTTCTACTTCTCCCCTTCTCTAGTGGCATACATCTTAAATATCAACCCTTATTCTTGACCCCCGGCCAGTTTTTATCGGCAGCTTTAACATAATCCGATTGCTTCTTATTCCACAAATTCCGAACGTCTTTGTTGTAGTTGAGATACAATTTCCCATCGACAATTGTAAAGGCATCCGGTTCTGTAGGGGCTTTGTAGCCATTCGACATACCATATGCACAATAACCCCCGTATTGAGGAGCATATTTTTCTGGATTTTTTTTAAATAGCTGTAGATTTTCAGCTGAAACAAAATACCAATCGGATTCTTTCCAGAAATAAATAAATTGGGTATTGCCTTGGGTGGGCTTGCCTTCAGTAAAGTAGGCTACCGGATCGTACCCCCGTATCGCTTTTTTTGACGGATTGTACACTTCAGATTCTTGAGCAAATATTGATGCGGAGACCACAAAAAAGAAAGTAAGCAGAGAAAGAATTTTTTGCATTGCTGTTATTTTTATAAAAATAACAGGGGTGGGAAAGATACAGTGTCGGGCAAATGACAGATGGAAAACTTTAACGTAGGGCGTTGTATTTCTTAACGACTTTGGTAAGATCTTCAGCCGAACGCATTTTTAATTGTTGTTCAGAAATAAACTTCTTCAGTTCTTCCCATTTATCTGCAAAAATATCCTGCAATGGAGCGTTCGCTTCATCAATTTTTGTCATAATTCCATCCCTGAATAAATACAAGTGATCCAGATCCTGGAAATGGCGTGAACGTTTCGAATCAAGAATCTCTTTTTCTTCCACGATATCTTTAATGGCTAGCTGAAGTAAAAAGACAGGTCCATTGTCGAGAACCTGGTAAAATGTTTCTCCATTTCCCCTTTCCGTGGCAGGATACCCTTTACGAAACACAAATGAATCCTTTTTATTCTTAGTATACAATACAAATTCATTAATCTTACTTTCAGCAGCAAAAACAGAACCATTGAATTGAAGCATCAACCTGTTTTGTACGCAATTGAATTTCAGCTTGAATTTGTCGATTACTCTTCCACTCGAAAACCTGATAATACCTTCGGACCAATCTTTGATAAAATAGGGACTGCCGGCTACGCCCACATATTCGCCAGCATTCCCCTGGGAATTTTCTATAGTTTGTGTAAAGCCATGAAATCCTGCTAAAAGAAGCAACCACAATATCTTCATACAATTGTATTGTATCAAAAGTTACGGATTCCATCAGAGTCTTGGGCAGATATTTGACAAATGGCGTAGTAACGGAAAGACATTTGTCTGTATCCAATGCCGTTACATATGGGGAGAAATTAAACACATTTATTTGATATTATGAAAGCCGCCCGTATTAGAAATATTATATTTTATTTTCCTGGCGTATTCCTCGCATTGAGTTCCTGTCAGAAAGACAAAACGACAAAGGAACAAAGTCTGACCTGCTTACCGGCAGAAGCTGGCAACTTAAAAATCTATAAATTACCAGGAAATAGGAGACAATAAGATATCTGATTTTACCAGTACATATTATTAGCCCTGTGAATCGGATGACAGCTACCATTTTACAAAGACCCTGTTTTCTTTAGAAGAGATAGTATTAATATTTGCGAGAATTCCCCTTCGTTCGGACTTTATAGAAATGCAGATTGGTCAACCGATTGAGCTATTTCAAAAATTACCCTGAATTCCTTTCCAATTTATTTGATTACTATCGAAATCAAAACACTCGATGAAAACACACTTGAATTAAATCACATGGTTCTGGATTATTTCCAGAAAAAAACCCTGTCTACATATCGGTTCCGGTCTCTTAAGTGAGCGCAGATGCTTAATAAGCAACTGCCGTTTCAAGCAGAATACATGGAAGATTGGATTTTCCATTCAGATAAAATAAAGAACCCCATCATGTGTAACCATAATGGGGTTCTTTCTTTTATCAGTCTCATCGACAATTGTCAACAGAAACTGAAAATTTATTTATTAATAATCCATTCCACCCATACCAGGACCGCCACCGCCATGTGCGTGAGCTTCTTCTTTCTTAGGCTTGTCGGCAATGACACATTCTGTTGTAAGCAACATACCAGCAATAGAAGCCGCATTTTCCAGGGCGATGCGGGTAACTTTCGTAGGATCAATAACACCAGCTGCGAACAGGTTTTCGTAAACTTCCGTGCGGGCATTGAAACCAAAATCAGCCGTGCCTTCTTTTACTTTTTGCACCACGATGCTCCCTTCGATACCACTGTTTACCACGATCTGGCGAAGAGGTTCTTCAATAGCGCGTTTAACGATCTGAATACCTGTAGTTTCATCTTCGTTGATACCTTTCAAATTTTCAAGCGATTCGATAGCACGAATAAATGAAACGCCACCGCCAGGAACAATACCTTCTTCTACAGCGGCCCTTGTTGCATGAAGTGCATCATCAACACGATCCTTCTTCTCTTTCATTTCAACCTCTGTAGCCGCACCAACATACAATACTGCAACACCACCGCTTAACTTGGCCAAACGCTCCTGTAGTTTTTCCTTATCATAATCAGAAGTGGTTGTTTCAATCTGCGCTTTAATCTGGTTAACACGCGAAGTAATATCTTCTTTTTTACCCTTACCACCAACAACTGTCGTATTGTCTTTATCAATAGTTACAGAAGCAGCAGAACCCAGGTAACTCAGGTCAGCATTTTCTAATTTAAAACCTTGTTCTTCACTCACCACGATTCCTTGTGTAAGGATAGCAATGTCCTGCAACATCTCTTTCCTTCTATCTCCAAAACCGGGAGCTTTTACAGCAGCAACCTTCAGGGTACCACGCAATTTATTTACTACCAGTGTAGCCAGCGCTTCGCCTTCAAGATCTTCAGCGATAATTAATAATGGACGTCCGCCCTGGGCAACTTTTTCAAGAATATGAAGAATATCCTTCATAGCACTGATCTTTTTATCATAGATCAGGATATAAGGATTTTGCAATTCTGCTTCCATTTTCTCACTATTGGTTACAAAGTAAGGAGAGATGTAACCGCGATCGAATTGCATACCTTCTACTACATCAACCGTAGTATCGGTTCCTTTTGCTTCTTCCACGGTGATAACACCTTCTTTGCCTACTTTAGCAAAGGCTTCTGCAATCAGTTTACCAATAGTTTCGTCATTATTGGCCGAGATAGAGGCGACTTGTTGAATTTTACTTCCGTCACTTCCAACATTTTGCGACTGTGATTTTAAATTTTCAACCACTTTAGCAACCGCTTTGTCGATACCGCGTTTCAAATCCATAGGATTTGCTCCGGCAGCAACGTTTTTCAAACCTTCACTGATAATGGATTGAGCCAATACGGTAGCAGTAGTTGTTCCATCACCCGCAATATCAGCAGTTTTGGATGCTACTTCTTTTACCATTTGGGCACCCATGTTTTCAATAGGATCTTCCAGTTCAATATCCTTAGCCACTGTTACGCCATCCTTGGTTATTGAAGGAGCACCGAATTTTTTCTCCAGCACCACGTTACGGCCTTTAGGTCCGAGTGTTACTTTTACTGCATTAGCGAGAATATCTACACCCCTCTTCATTTTGTTGCGGGCTTCGATGTCGAAAAATAATTGTTTTGCCATATAGTTTAATTTGAAAACCT
>Ga0136634_10000471_pt1 | contig 17968 bp, 16 predicted proteins | sample AntDrymUQ8332106_2_FD_104654 | JGI IMG/M metagenome (GOLD analysis project Ga0136634, IMG submission 104654) | Polar desert sand microbial communities from Dry Valleys, Antarctica - metaG UQ833 (21.06) | ecosystem: Environmental > Terrestrial > Soil > Desert | place: Antarctica: Dry Valley... | reverse complement strand
GGTTTCAAGGCTGAACATGAAAGCGCGCATTCACGGCGTGCGCTACCCGGAAGAGATCCGCGCCGAGCTCGCGGCGCGCAATATCGACTATGCCGGATGGCTGCCGAACCATGCCGCGCCTGAAGCTTTCGCGCGCGCATGCGTCACGGTGCACATCCCGCGACGGCCTTATGTCGAGGCGCTCCCCGGCATACCGACCATTCGTGTTTTCGAGGCTCTCGCTTGCGGCATCCCCCTCGTCAGTGCCCCTTGGCGCGATAGTGAGGGGCTGTTCCCAGCAGGTTGCTATCTCTCAGCGAACACTGGCGCGGAGATGAGCGCGGCCCTATTGCTGCTCCGCAACGACACCGCGTTGCGGGATGAGCTGGTGTGCAACGGCCTTGCGGCGATCGAGGCCCGGCATAGCTGCGCGCATCGCGTTGAAGGGCTGCTGACCCTATTGGCTACGCTGCGCGGGCGCGCTTGGGCGGCGGCGAAACGCCAAAAAATTGGGACAACAAGAATGGAGCTGGCGTCGTGAAGATAAGCTTTTTCGGGTCGAGCCTGGTGTCTTGCTATTGGAACGGCGCGGCGACCTATTACCGTGGGCTTTTGAAAAACCTCGCCGCGCTCGGTCATGACGTCACCTTCTACGAGCCGGACGCCTTCGAACGCCAGCAGCATCGCGACATGACCGATCCGGATTGGGCACGGGTGGTCGTCTATCCGGCAAGCGAAGACGGCTGGCAGCGTGCCCTGGAAAACGGAGCCGGACGCGCCGACTTGCTGGTTAAGGCGAGCGGAGTCGGCGTGTTCGATAAGGAGCTGGAGATCGCGGTTCCCCAAGCCGCCAAACCCGGCACGGTCGTGGCCTATTGGGATGTCGACGCACCCGCCACGCTCGATGCCGTCGCCGCCGACCCGGACCACCATTTGCGGCGCATGATCCCGCGCTACAATCTGGTGCTCACCTATGGCGGCGGCGATCCGGTGGTGCGCGGCTATCGCAAGCTGGGCGCCCATCTCTGCGTGCCGATCTACAACGCCGTCGATCCAGACACACATTTTCCCGTTCCGTCCCGCGCGGACATGTCCTGCGATCTCAGCTTTCTGGGCAACCGGCTTCCCGACAGAGAAGCGCGGGTGGAGGAATTCTTTCTCAAAGTGGCCGCCCGCGTCCCAAGCCGTACCTTCATGTTGGGCGGGGCCGGCTGGGAACCGCATCAGGTGACACCCAATGTCCGGCTTGCCGGTCACGTGGGGACGGCCGATCACAACGCTTTTTTCAGCAGTGCGCTCGCCACCCTCAACATCAACCGCGAGAGCATGGCGCGCTATGGGTTTTCGCCCCCAACCCGCGTCTTCGAGGCCGCGGGTTCCGGCGCGTGCCTTATCACCGATGCTTGGGAGGGCATTGACCTCTTCCTCGAGCCCGGCGCCGAAGTTTTGACCGCCGCCAGCGGCGACGAGGTTGCCGATATCCTGGCGCACCTTACGCCCAATGATGCTCGCCGGATCGCCGAGGCTGCCCGCAAGCGCATTCTCGCGGAGCACACCTACGCGCATCGCGCGCGGCAGGTTACCGATTTGCTGGGCAGCGTTGCCGCGAACCGGGAGGCAGCCGCATGACCCTCAACATCGTCATATTCGGCCTGTCGATCACGTCGTCATGGGGCAACGGCCATGCGACGACCTATCGCGCGCTGATTAAGGCGCTCAGCGAGCGGGGGCATCAGGTCACGTTCCTGGAACGCGACGTCGCCTGGTATGCCGAGCATCGCGACTTGCCCGCGCCGCCCTACTGCGATACCGAGCTCTACGCCTCGCTCAAGGAAGTGCCGGTGCGCTTCGGGCAACGCGTTGCTGAAGCCGATCTGGTCATCATCGGCTCCTATGTGCCGGACGGCGCCATTCTCGGCGATTGGCTCACAAGTCACGCGCGCGGCGTTACGGCGTTCTACGACATCGACACGCCTGTCACGCTGGCGCGGCTCAAAGAGGGTTATGCCGAGTATATTACCCCGGCTCTCATCCCTCGCTTCGATCTCTATCTCTCGTTCACAGGCGGACCGGTTTTAAACCTCATCGAGGAGATGTATGGCAGCAGACGCGCTGTGCCATTCTATTGCGCGGTGGATCCCGATATTCACGCGCCTGCCAATGTGCCGGTAGATGCCGCGCTCGGCTATCTGGGCACCTACAGCACGGACCGCCAGCCTGGCGTCGAGCGGCTTCTGCTCGGTCCCGCGCGCGCCATGCCGGAGAGCCGTTTTCTGGCGGCGGGCGCGCAATATCCCGCCGACGTCAATTGGCCGGCCAATGTCGAATATATTCAACATTTGCCGCCCGCGGACCATCCCGCGTTCTACTGCCGCCAGCGTTATACGCTCAATGTCACCCGCGCGGACATGATCGCCGTCGGCTATTCGCCAAGTGTCCGCCTGTTCGAAGCCGCGGCTTGCGGCGTACCCATCATCAGCGACAATTGGGCGGGGCTGGAGACGCTATTCGTTCCGGGCAAGGAAATTCTTACCGCCTCCAGTACAGCCGATGTTCTCACCATTTTGCAGGACTTGCCGGAGGAGCGGCGCAAGTCGATCGCCGCGGCGGCCCGGAAATGCGTGCTGCAGAACCACACCGCACAGCACAGGGCGCAGCAATTGGAACTCTATCATCGCGAAGCCCTGACGGCGGGCCGCCCGCGCCTGCCCGTCGAGGCGGTCGCCTAGAGCAGAAAAGCCGCGCAATTCGGCGGCGGAATTTAGTGTCAGAGAGCGGCATTCACTGAAATTGCCGCGGAATGCAAGGAGGCCTGAATGGGCGCCAGTCACCAAGCTGCCATCTTAGTCACTGGCGGAGCAGGCTTTATCGGCTCAAATTTGTGTGATCGCCTGGTACAAAAAGGTCACCGGGTCATTTGTCTGGATAATTTGCTAACAGGTCATGTGGCAAATATCCGGCCGCTCATGAACCATCCGCGGTTCCGATTCATCGAACACGATGTGCGCGAGCCGCTGCGCATCAACGAGCCCATCGACCGGATTTACAATCTCGCTTGTCCGGCCTCGCCGCCGCATTATCAGCGCGACCCCATCGCCACCCTCAACACATGCGTCGTTGGCGCGTTCAATGTGCTCGAACTGGCTCGCGAAAAAGGCGCTCGCGTGCTTCAAGCCTCTACTAGCGAAGTATACGGCGATCCCGATATTCACCCGCAACCGGAAAGCTATACCGGCAACGTGAATCCCATTGGCCCGCGCGCCTGCTACGACGAGGGCAAGCGCTGTGCGGAAACGATGTTCTTCGATTACCACCGCATGCACGGCGTGCCTATCAAGGTAGCGCGCATTTTCAACACTTACGGCCCGCGTATGTTGAAGAATGACGGGCGCGTCGTCTCCAATTTCGCCGTGCAGGCGCTGCGCGATGAGCCGCTCACATTGTATGGCGACGGCTTGCAGACGCGCTCGCTTTGCTACATCGATGATCTAATCGAGGGGCTTGAGCTGCTCATGGAAAGCCCCGAAGCCGTGACAGGACCCTGCAATTTGGGCAATGTGTGCGAGGCCTCGGTCAAGGACATCGCCCTTATGATCATCGAGCAGACCGGCTCCCGCTCGAAGCTGGTCTACCGGCCTCTGCCGCAAGATGATCCCAGACGCCGGCAGCCGGTCATTACCCGGGCGCTGGAGCTTCTCGGCTGGCAGCCCTCGACGGCTCTCGACAAAGGGCTGCGCCGTACGATCGACTATTTTTCCCTGATCCTGTTCACGCGTGATTTTTCCGAACGCAGCGTCCTAGACCGGCCCGTCCCGGCAAGCCTTGCTGAAACCACGCGGCGCGGGTCGCGCCACGCAAACGCGCGAGCCGGCCTTATCGACCGCACGCCTGCTTAGCAGGCCGGGCGCTATTTATGTTCGGTGCCGCAAGCGCTTCCCGAACTTTGCTTGCCGCGGCTTGATGACCGAACTCGGCTTGTACGCTGCGGCACTCAACGGCCTGAGACTCCGTTTGGGTCGCTTTTCGGGGGGAAGGGCCACTAACGCTTCCGGTCAGCGGGCGAAAACATACCCGGTCGCCGTCGCAAAAAACGCCCAAACCGGGCAGCGCAGGTCGCGCGAGGCCGCGGCGTGACCCGGATTAGGTCGTCTTACTTTCGCGCATGACCTCGCGCATTGACTGGGCAACGATCGCGGGCAGCTCTTTTCTCAAGGCGTTCAAACCAGCTTCCGTACGGCCAACAATCCGTTCAAGCCGGTCAACTTTCTCTTCAACCCTGTCGACGCGTGTTTTGAGAGCCGCCAGATCGTCCCCGTTTTGTCGGGCTTGATTGAGGATATAGCGCGACAGCAGCTTCTCGCCGTCCACCTCATTCTCGACCACGCCAATACGCGCTTCCAAGTGCATCAGCTCTTCTCGCGTCATGTCAGGCTGGCTCATTCTTGGCGCTTCAGATCATGCTGGCGTAACCTAAGCGCATCTGCGGCAACTGCACAAGGCCGTATCGGCGTGCTGCGCGATCACGCGTAATTTGCTCGCGCCGCGGCTGATGTCCGATAAGGTTGCCGCTTATCCTATCGCTGTCCTGAGAGGTGCCATGCTGAAACGGTACTGCCCCGCATACGCCCTTATAATTGCGCTTTTCGCGCTCGTTTCGTTTTCCTTTCCCGCCCTCGCCCTGAACGAAAAGGCTATTGCCGCGCTTAAGGGTGGCGGGCATGTCATCCTCATGCGCCATACGCAGACGGTGTCCGGCACTGGCGATCCGGTAGGCTTCAAACTTGGCGATTGTGGCACGCAGCGTAATCTTAGCGATGCGGGCCGCCAAGATGCGCGCCGCTTCGGCGAAGAGCTCCGCAAGAATGCCATCAGCATCGGCCGTGTGCTGTCGAGCCCTTGGTGCCGCTGCGTCGATACGGCAAAGCTGGCAATTCCCGACAAAGCCGTCGAGGAAGACCTCAGCCTCAGCTCTTTTTTCAATGTGCGCGACGAGGCCAAGCGCAAAAGTGCGCTGGAGGCCATACGGGCGACCATCGCTGGCTGGTCTGGGCCCGGCAATTTGCTGATGGTGTCGCACCAGCAGACGATCGGCGCGCTCGCGGGCGAATCGCTGGCCCAAGGCGGCATGCTGATCGTAAAGCCCAAGCCGGGCGGTTTCGATGTAATCGCCGAGACCCAGCCTTAGAGCTCGACCAGGAACCGGAGCCTAGCGGCTCAACCAGGCATAGACGTCACCTGAATTGGCCTCATGCGGCAAGGCGCGAATGTGGCGCAGCATGTCGTCGGCGTTGACATTGCGTGCAAAGGTAAGCTGTTGGCTCTCGCCGAGCGCGACATTGAAGCGATACGAGCCGAGCGACGTCAATCGCGCGATGCACGCCTCCGCCAGGTCGCGCTGTATTGTGGTGAACTCGAACGACAGGCCCGGAAGCGGCCGGTTCAGCCCCAAAAGGGCCTGGTGCTCAAATCCCTCCACGTCAATTTTGGCAAAGTCTGGCACGCCATGCGCGCCAATGAGGTCATCGAGCGTGACGGCGCGCACGTCGATGGTTTCCCCCCAATGCTGGCCCTCCCAGCCCGAGGCGCCGCGTGCCGCTTCGATAAATGCGGTGGAGGCGGTCGAGACCGTCGGATTACCAAGGTTGAGGCGCAGCGTCAAGGTCCCAGCGCGATCGCTGACCGCCGCATTGACGAGGCTAACGGCGCTGCGCCGTCCATAGACCATCCTGAGAAAGCGAAAGGCCGCCGGCTGCGGCTCCACCGCGACGACGCGGCAGCCGAGCCGGCGAAAGGCAGCGATCCGATCCCCGACATGGGCGCCAATATCGAAGACGAGATCGCCGCGCTGTAGGAAACCCCCATAAAGCTGCGTCATGCGGCGCAGACGATCGCGGCTGCCATAATAGATGCGCACCGACCGGGCAACGCCGGCGGCTTCGCGAAACGAACGCCGCCATGCGGAAAGCCCGCCGCGCGAGGCCATGCGTTCAGCTCGCCGGAACCGGAGCAAGGCTGCCCGAAGAGCCAGGGTTGAAATCAGAGGGTCCTTGCTGGCGATCGGCTATGGCGGGCGCCATCTCTGGACCGTTGAGCTTGCGCAGCTCCACGGGCATGTCGAACTCCTCGGGAATGGCGCATAGCCGCCAGCGGGCCAGCAACGCGCCGAAACGCGGCGACGCGGTCATGACGGCAAAGGGTGCGGCAAGAACGAGCCCCGTAAGAAGCGGCGCCGCCCACAGCAATACGCCCGGCGCATAGGCCAAGAAAAGACTGAACAGCGCAAGGCCGAACACTGTCTGCGGCCAAAGGCCCCGCGCCGCCGTCGCCCAGCTCAGCCCTTGCACATCACGCTGCTGGCCGTTCCATGTCGTGGCCCGCCCGAACGCGAGGCCGATCATGAAAACCGCGGTCCGGAACGAAGCGACTGGCGCGATCAGAATGGAAAACACGATTTCCATGAGGCTCCCGGCGAGAAAGCGCAGCGGTCCGCCATAGCGCGCCATCTCGCCCTTGCTGAGTGCCGCATCCAGCATGCCCGCAAGTTTCGGCGCGAGGCTCATGAGGAAGCAGATGGCGAACACCGCCATGCCCAGCTCGATCTGCGCTTGCGTCAGCGCACTTTGCTCGAAAACCTTAAGCGCGGACAAGCCGATCAGCAGCATCCAGGCCAGCGAGCCGATATACATCAAAATGCCCATGGCGATCTGCAGCCGGCTGAGCGGCAGCAGACCCGGCAAGCCGACAAGCCGCCAATATTGCATATTGCCCTGGCACCAGCGCAGATCGCGCTTGGTGAACTCCAGAAGCGAAGGCGGATTGTCTTCCCAGCTGGCGCCTTCGACGGGCGCGACGCGCACCTCAAAGCCGGCCCGGCGCATCAGCGTTGCCTCGATCTGATCGTGGCTGAGCACATAGCCGCCGAGCGGCGGCTTGCCCGGCAGTATGGGCAACTCGCAATGCTGGGCGAATGGCGCGACGCGAACGAAGGCGTTGTGGCCCCAATACGGGCCGCAATCGGCGGTCCACCACGTGGAACCCATCGTGTAGGCGCGCATTCCATGGCGCATGCCGAACTGAAAGACACGGGCGAAGGCGCTCGGCGAGGGCGTGCCAACGACAAGGCTCTGCAGGATGCCGATGCGCGGATGCGCCTGCATGATGCGCGCGAATTTAAGGATTTCCGGACCCGACATCAGGCTGTCGGCGTCGAGCGGCAGCATCAATTCGTATTTTGCACCCCAGCGATCGAGGAAATCGCGCAGATTTCCTGCCTTATAGCCGTCATTGCGCTCGCGGCGCCGGTAAACAGCCCGTCCGGTGTCAGCAAATGTGCCGCTCCATTCCGCGAACAGCTGCTCCTCATCGGCAGCGACGGCCAAGTCGGAGCTATCGCTCAAAACATAATAGTCGAAGTGGTCGCCGTGCCCCGTGGCATCGAGGCTCTGGCGTATGACAGCGAGGCGGGCAAAGGCGCGGGCGGGGTCTTCATTGCGCAGCGTCATGAGCACGGCCGTGCGGACCGTAAGCGGGCCGCGGCGGCGCGCAGCTTTCAAAAAAGGGCTGACCTGCGCCATGGGGTGACGAGCGAAATGCAAGAGCCCGAAACCGATCACGGCGTTCCAAAAGCCCAGCACCGTCCAAGGCGTGCCGATCACAAATGCAATGAAAATGCCAGCGTCGAGCAGCGACCAGCCATCATCCCCTAAGACCTTCGCCATGCAGTAAGCGAGCGCTGCTATGGTCGCGAGGTTTAAAGCCGCCACAAACAGCCGGCGCTTGAAGACAACGCTGGTCTTTTGTAAGGCGGCTGGTGTCAGTGACGAGGTCGTGGAGGCGGCTGGAAGTCGCAAGGGAGTTAGATCGTTCATAAATTTACGTTCCCCGTCAGGCTAGAAATGAGGTCACAGGGTAGTAACACGCGAAGGTGGTGGTATAAGGCGGTCACAAATTCGCGAGGGATCATTTGCAGCGAGAGAATCTGCCGTCTGGAGACATCATGCCAGTCCGCGCATTGTATTACACAGGTCCGCACCGCGCGGAACTTCGGAGTGTGCAGATCCCAACATTAACGGAAGATGACCGATTCGGTAGCTACGCTTTGGTAAGAACTGACTTTTCTGGGATCAGCCGCGGAACGGAACGCCTGATTTTTGAAGGCCAGCTCCCAGAGAGCGAATGGGAACGCATGCGCTGTCCGCACCAGGACGGCGGCTTCCCATTCCCGGTAAAGTACGGGTACGCCGTTGTGGGCGTTGTCGAGCAAGGCCCGGCACAATTGGTCGGCCGCACCGTCTTCGCGCTGCACCCGCATCAAGAGCGCTTGCGTATCCCCGCCGCCGACCTCGTCCCGCTGCCAGAGAACCTTCCGCCGCGCCGCGCCATTCTCGCCGCCAACATGGAAACCGCCCTCAACGCGCTATGGGACAGTGGAGCCGGTGCGGGATATAAAATCATCGTGATCGGAGCGGGCGTTATCGGCAGTCTCGTCGCCGCACTGGCCGTTCGGCTGCCTGGAGCGGACGTCACGCTGATCGACATCGCGCCGGAGCGGGCAAGCATCGCGGCGGCGTTGAGCGTGCCTTTCTCCACCCCGGAGACGGCCGAAGGTGGCGCCGACATCGTCTTTCATAGCAGCGCCTCCGAGGCAGGCCTCCGCCTCGCCCTCGATCTTGCCGGTTTCGAGGGCCGGGTCGTCGAGATGAGCTGGTTTGGCGGGAAGCAAATCGCGCTCCCGCTTGGCGGAGCCTTTCACAGCCAGCGGCTGCAAATTATCTCCTCCCAGGTCGGGAATGTCGCTCCATCGATGCGCGCGCGCTGGCCGCATCGCCGCCGCCTTGAAACCGCGCTGCAGCTTCTTTGCGATGCGCGCCTCGACGCCTTGATTACCGAAGAAGTCGGCTTCGAAGATCTGCCGCATGCTCTCCCGCGTATTCTGGCGGACGATGCGCCGGGCCTTGCCACCGCCGTCCGCTACAGCAACCGCCACGTGAAGGAAAATGCGCATGTATGCCCTTGAAGTCCGCGACCACATCATGATCGCCCATAGCCTGCCCGAGGCGTTTTTCGGGCCGGCGCAAAAGCTTCATGGGGCTACTTTTGTCGTGGACGTGGCTTTTTTTCGCGAAACGCTGGACCCCCACAACGTGGTTGTCGACATCGGCCGGGCAGCGGAGGCGCTTAAGGCAGCGCTCGCCCCGGTCAACTACACCAATCTTGACGATCTTCCCGACATGTCCGGGCAGCTCACGACGACCGAATATCTCTGCCGCTATATTTTCGACCGCATGGCCGAGGCGGCGCGGAGCGGCCAACTCGGGCCGGGCGCGGAGGAACTCGCCATGATCAGGGTGACGCTGCAGGAATCGCATGTGGCGAGGGCCTGGTTCGAGGGTCCGGTCGGCGCGTGACCAAAGCTTGTTTCGCCATTCCAGGAGATTTGCACACGCCAACGGGCGGCTATGTCTACGACCGGCAGGTGATGGCGCTTTTGCCGTCCCGTGGTGTCGACGTCCGGCATTTGCCGCTTCCTGACGGCTTTCCCTTTCCATCGAAGGCCGCTCTCGAGGATACCGGGCGGCTACTGGCGGGCGTGCCGGCGCAAGAGGTCCTCGTAATCGACGGCCTCGCGCTCGGTGTGCTGCCGCCCGCGCTGCTGGAGCAGATTGCAGCGCCGCTCATTGCTTTGCTGCACCATCCGCTGGGTCTGGAAACGGGGCTCAACCCGGAGCAAAGCGCGGGTCTGCTCGCATCGGAGAAAGCCGCGGTCGCCCGCGCGCGTCACGTTATCGTAACGAGCCAGACAACGGCGCGGACCCTGCGCGATCTCTCCTTTGCCCCACCGCCGCCGGTGACCGTCGCGGTGCCTGGCGTGGAGCGCGGGCGGCGTGCACCCGGGAACGCGAACGGCTTGGAGATCATCAGCGTCGGCTCGGTCGTGCCGCGCAAGGGCTACGATATCCTTATCGCTGCCCTTGCACGGTTGCGGGATGAGCCATGGCGCTGCACCATCGTCGGCGGTCTTGACCGGGACCCGGCCTGTGCCGCGAAACTGCGTGACCAGGTGTCCAACGTCCGCCTGGAAGACCGTGTCTCCTTTGCCGGAACCTTGAGGTCCGATGCGATCAGCGCGCTGCTCGGCAAAGCCGACATCTTCGCCCTGCCCTCGCGCTATGAGGGCTATGGCATGGCCTTTGCCGAAGCCATGGCGCATGGGCTTCCCGTCGTAGCGGCGCGAGCTGGCGCCGTACCGGGAACGGTGCCGCCGGAAGCCGGCTTACTCGTCGCGCCGGATGACGATCGGGCCTTTGCGGATGCTCTCGGATTGCTGATGCGCGACACCGCCCTGCGCCGGCGGCTTGCCGATGGCGCCTGGTATCACGCGCAAACCCTTCCGCGATGGGAGGATACGGCAGATATTGTGGCAGGCGTCATTGGGCAGGTGGCGGCATGAGCGGGTTTTCGGCTCACTGGCTGCGGCTGCGCGAAGCCGCCGATCACCAGGCGCGCGATGCCGGATTGTTGCGTCTGCTCGCGGAGTGGTGTTCGCCGCGCGCGAGCCTGACCGTCCTCGACCTTGGCTGCGGCACCGGATCGAATGCCCGCGCGACAGCGGCGAGCCTCGCCCCCGCGCAGCATTGGCGGCTGGTGGATCACGACGCCGCGTTGCTAGAGGTAGCGTCCCAGCACATGGCGGCGTGGAGCGCGCCAGGCGGACGAGCCGTCACGGTGAGCACCGAAATCGCCGATCTCACAGGCGGGCTGGACCCGCTCCTCTCCGCGCCTTGCGATTTGGTCACGGCGGCGGCGCTTTTCGATCTTGTATCCACGGATTGGCTGGACGGCCTCGTCGCCGCGCTCGCCGCCCGCTCGCTGCCGCTGTATACCGTGTTGATCTATGATGGTGCCATGACCTGGGAGCCGCCGCATCTGGCGGACGAGGCCATTCGTGAGGCGTTTAACGCGCATCAAAGGACGGACAAGGGCTTTGGCCCCGCGGCAGGGCCGGACGCCGGGCCGCATTTGACCACGCGGCTGACAGAGGCCGGTTTTCGCGTGGTAACAGCGCCCAGCCCCTGGCTGCTCGGGCCGCCGGACCACGCACTTCTCTCAGCCAATGCCGTAGGCATCGCGGATGCCGCTCGGGAAATGAGCGATCTCCCGGACGCCGACATTTCCGCTTGGCTCACCTTGCGCAGCCAGGGCGGACGCTGCACGATCGGCCATCTCGACATGCTGGCGCTGCCGTTCCGTTAGACTAACGCGTTGATCACGCCCCGGTCCACCGGTCGAAAGCATGTTCACGCCTTGTAGAAGCCCTGCGGTCGCGTTTGTTTCGTTCACCGGCAATTATTGTTCACAGACTTGCAATACTGCAAGGACTCTGCTGTCGAACAGGCATAGTATCGTAATGTCTATGCGGGACATATTTTGCACTTAGGGGTTCGAGATGGGCATGCGAGAAAACCTGCTGCCAATCGCTGTTGCCACAACCGTCGTCGGTGGCATCCTATTCCTCACATCCCCTGCCGAAAGGCCGGCCGGAGTTACCGCTCCGGTGCCGCAGCAGCAGGGCGCGCCGGAACAGCCGCCCTCGCGCACCGCGCAGGCTCCTAGCACCCAAGTGGCCAAGCAGATCACCCCCGCAATTGCGCCTCATTCGCCGGCCGCTGATGGATCAGCCGCGGTTGGCCAGGCGGCGGTCACCGCGCCGACGCCGAGCAAGCCCCCACCCGCGCCGACGGTTGCTGAGAACCGGCCCGCGACACCGGCGGTCGCGCGCAATCACGGCGCGACCGATAGCGCGGCAGCTCCGGCCGCCGCATCCGCCATGGCCGCATCCAGAGCACAGGAAGTCTTGGCCCAAGCCGCGGCACCGGAGTCATCCCAGCAAATCACGGCTGCCGCCGGCGAACCGCATGTCGGCCGGCAGGTCTATCGCAAGTGCCAGGCCTGCCATTCGCTGGAGCCGGGAAAGAATACCCTTGGCCCGAGCCTTGCCGGAATCGTCGGCAAGAAATCGGCCCAGGAGCCCAGTTTCAACTTTTCGCCCGCGATGCGGTCCGCGAATTTGACTTGGGACATCCCCACCCTCGATAAATATCTGCTGGACCCAGCGAAGGTCGTGCCCGGCAACAGGATGCCGTTCCCTGGTCTAAAGACAGAGAACGAGCGCCGCGACGTGATCGCTTATCTCGCCGCCAATTCCGTCGGCGGCGGCGCGGCGACCGGACAGCCCGCCGCCGCGCCGCAAGCGCAAGCGCAAAGCCAGCAGACGCCGATCGCCCCCTCCGCGTCGGTGAGTTACATTCCGGACATCCGCTACACACTGCGTTCCGGCATCGCCGATGGCCGAATGGTCTTCCTGGGCGTCGGCGGCGCGATCGAAGGGCAGATCAATCCGGTGCTTTCCGCCGCGGAGGGACAGGTGGTGCAGATCACGCTGCTCAACGGCGAGGGCGCCGAGCACGACATCGTCTTCCCGAACCAGGATACGCGTTCGCCGCGGATCACCGGCCGCGGCGCGTCCACCACCATTGCCTTTCGTGCCACCCTAGCCGGCGACTTCGTTTATTTCTGCGACGTGCCCGGCCACCGGCTCGCCGGCATGGAAGGCAAGTTCCTGGTGACCCCGCGCCCCCCGGCACAGACACTGGTTGAAGCAAATATCTCGCATGAGCCCGGTGAGGTGCCGCCGCCGATTGGCGATCGTCCGCCGCAGACCGTGCGCGTTGATCTGATGACGGTGGAGCTCGAAGGCCGTCTCGCGGAAGGGACCACTTTCGGCTATTGGACCTTCAACGGCAAGGTGCCCGGCCCCTTCGTCCGCGTGCGCGTTGGCGATACGGTGGATGTGCACCTGAAAAACTCTGCCGACAGCGCGATGATCCATTCGGTGGATTTCCACGCAGCGACCGGCCCCGGCGGCGGCGCCGCCGCGACGCAGGTCGAACCCGGTGGCGGAAAAGCATTCAAGTTCAAGGCTTTGGTTCCTGGTCTTTACGTCTATCACTGTGCAACGCCGATGGTGGCGCACCACATCGCCAACGGCATGTATGGCCTCATCCTGGTCGAGCCCGAGGGCGGATTGCCGCCGGTCGACAAGGAATTTTATGTCATGCAGGGTGAGATCTACACCGACGCGGCGTTTGGGCAGCGGGGTAGCCAGGAATTCAGCGTCGAGAAACTTCTGAACGAGCGTCCGGAATATTTCGTCTTCAACGGTTCCGTCGGCGCACTGTCGAAATTGCATCCGTTGAATGCCAAGGTCGGTGAAACCGTGCGCCTTTTCTTCGGTGTTGGCGGCCCAAACTACACGTCGTCGTTTCACGTCATCGGGGAGATTTTCGATCGCGTCTATACCTTCGGCGGTGTGCTTAGCGACCCGTTACGCGGGCTGCAGACCGTGCTCGTTCCCGCCGGGGGCGCGGTGATTACCGAATTCAAGGTCGACGTTCCCGGCAATTACATCCTTGTCGATCATGCCTTGTCGCGCGCCGAACGCGGCCTCGTCGGCATCCTTCATGTCGAGGGCGAGCCCAATCCCGAAATTTTCGATGGAAAGGTGGAGCTCGGTTCAGGCCATTGACGCGGGTGATGCGGCTTACCAAGCCTGCATCACCACAGCAGGCCGCCGCGTCAGGGCAGCATGCGCTGCAAGACGCCATCGCGGCGGATGAAATAGTGATAGAGCGCCGCGCCGATATGCAGGACAAGCAGCCCGGCGATTGTGAAGCCCATGATGTCGTGCACGGCATAGAGCTGCTCAGCGAGCGCCTCATTTTTTTCTACGACTGGCGGAAGCTGAAAGAGCCCAAAGACCCAGATCGCCGCGCCGTAAGCCGAGGTCGCCACCCAGCCGAGGATCGGTTGCGCGATGAGCAGCACATAGAGCGTTCCATGCACGAAGCCTGAGAGAACGCGCTGAAAAGCGCTGAGCGTCGGCTCCGCGGGCGGCGTGCCCGCAATGATCCTGTAGGCGAGCCGGATGAGCATGAGCGCGAGCACCAGCACACCGAAGGAACGATGCAGATTGTAAAGGCTGTTCTGCAGGTCGCCTTGCGGCAGGTTGCCCATGATAATCCCCACAGGGATCATGAACAGCACGCAGGCCGCCACCATCCAGTGCAGCACCTTGGCAAAGCCGGCATATTCATGCTTGAGCAACGAGCGGTCGTCGTTGATTGCGCTGTTCATCCTAGCCCTCGCGTTGCGATGTAAAACAGCAGTCGAATAACACATCACCGCCTTGCAGCGAATAGCTCCGCACGTCGGGCCGCAAGGCTTCACTCAGCGCATCGATCGGCGGCAACTCCAGTCCGGGTTTTCCCGAGCCGAGAATAACAGGAGCGACCAGCACATAGAGGCGATCGACGGCGCTTGCGGCGATGAAGCGGGAAACCGTCTTCGCGCCTCCCTCGATAAGGATGCGTTGCATCCCTTTGGCTTGCAGCGCGGTTATAATGGCGTGGGGATCTAAGCCCTCCGCGGTCTGCGGCACTTCGAGCGTATTGCAGAGAGAAGAATCGTAATTCTCCCGGGGCCGTATTACATAGATCGAAGTTCCGTCCGGGCGTAGACATTTGGCGTTTTTAGACATTCGGCCGTTTGGATCGATGATGACGCGCGCTGGGCTACGGCCGGGAACGCGTCTGACCGTGAGCAGCGGGTCATCGGCTATGACAGTGCCGACACCCACGACCACGGCGTCCACTCGGGCACGCAGATGATGAAGGAAATCAAGTGCAATGGGTCCATTGATGTATTTGGAAGCCCCGGTGGGCGTCGCGATCCTGCCGTCTAATGATTGACCGAGCTGCGCGACCACCAAGGGGCCGTCTGGCTCGCCCTCATGCAAGGACGCCAAGGCCGCCATTAGGCTATCATTCACAATGGATGCTGAATTGTCGGTCGGATCGCTCAACTGATCACGCCATCGTTATGTTGGACCATCGCATAACCTGCACGCGACGGGTGTTAAAACGAAATGCCAAGCTGGGTTGGGAGCGGAAAAGCTATGCATGCTGATGATTTAAGACCTCTGATCGGCGATCCTGACGTGGTTTCGGTTGAGCGCGCGATTGCCGAGATTCGTTCTGGCCGTCCCGTGATCATTACTGGCGAAAAAAACACAGCCGTGCTTGCGATCGCGGCCGAGAGCATTGAAGAACCCGCGCTTTCTGCTCTAAAGCAAGCCGCAACCGGTGAGGCGCGCCTCGTGCTTTCTCCCTCCCGACTGCGACTTTTGGGCTATGACAATCCTGAACCCGGTATTCTGCCGCTCGGCGATAAGCGCGCCGCGGCCATTCACGAGATCGTATCCCACGCTGGCGTGCGCCTCAATGGGGTCGCGCCAAATGGCGCCGACACACTGGACAAAGCGGCTCTCAACCTCGTGCGCTTGGCGTTTCTATTGCCGGCGGCCATTACGCTGCCCGTGGAACAGGGGTTCGGCCATGCGCTTTCCGGTCTCATCAATGTGGCGGCCACAGCAATCAACCATTTCCGCGAGGATGTGGTAAACGCGCCGCGCATCGTTGCGCGCGCACCGGTTCCGCTGGAGGAAGTGGGCGAGAGCGAATTCGTGGTTTTTCGCGGCGGCGAGGGCATGCGCGATCAAGTCGCGGTCATCATTGGAAATCCCAATCCCGCCGAGCCCGTTTACGTGCGCATGCATTCCGCCTGTTTGACGGGCGATTTGTTCGCCAGCCTGAAATGCGATTGCGGCGACCAGCTGCGCGGCACGGTCAAGCGCATGTCCGAACTCGGCGGCGGCGTGCTGCTCTACCTCGACCAGGAAGGCCGCGGCAACGGCATTGCGAACAAAATCCGGGCTTACCGTCTCCAGCACGCTGGCTACAATACCTTCGAATCCGACGAGATCCTCGGTTTCGATCTCGATCAACGCCGGTTTGATTTTGCGGCCGCGATGATGAAGCAGCTGGGCTACCGCAAGGTGCGCCTGTTGACGAACAATCCGGCGAAAGTGCTAGCCCTTAAGGAAGCTGGATTGGATGTGCTCTCCATTCACCGCGTCGGCGCACGCTCGACCTCGCAAAATGTCGGCTATCTCGCGGCCAAGCGCGACTTCGCGGGCCATATGATCGAGAAAGATTTGAAATTCTAAGGCAATAGCTGGCTCAAGGTGCGGGCACGCCTTGCGGTCAGGCAGAGAAAATGGCATCACCCACGCCTTGCAGGGCAGAGAAAAAACAACATTGAGAGGGTGACGGGGAATGAACAGGCGTGCGTTCATGATGGCCGCGTGGGTCGGCGCCCTCGCGACCATTGCCGGGCGTGCTGGATGGGCGGTTCCCAAGGAAGGCGGCGAGCCCGATGCCACGCCTTTCTCGTGGGATGTTCTGAACGAACGTGCCAAAGCCGTAGCCGCCAAACCCTTCGATGCCCAGAACTACAAAGCGCCGTTCGAAGTCGTCGACCTTGACTATGACCGCTATCGCTTCATCCATTTCAATCCAAAAAAAGCGGTCTGGTACGAAGACCCCCTGAACTATCGTCTGCAGCTTTTCCACCTCGGCTACATATACAAGGAGCCGGTGGACATTTTCGTGGTGGAAAACGGCGAAGCCGCGCGCATCCCTTACAAGCGGGATTTTTATGAATTCGGTCCGGCTGAAAAACGCGTCAACGTGCCGGAGCAAGGCGCGTATTCTGGCTTTCGCGTTCACGCCCCGATCTACAAACCCGACGATTTTTCGGAATTCCTCGTTTTTCAGGGCGCAAGCTATTTCCGCAGCAAGGCTACGGGGCAGACCTATGGGCTGTCCGCGCGCGGTCTAGCCCTCGACACGGCGCAAGGTGGGGTAGAGGAATTTCCCTCCTTTCGGTCTTTCTGGGTGGAAAAGCCCAAAGCCGGCGATAAGACGATCATCGTTTATGCGCTCCTCGATAGCACGAGCGTGAGTGGCGCCTACCGCTTTGTGACCACGCCGGACGGCAACACGATGATGGATATCGAATGCCAGATCTATCCGCGGCAAACCCTCAACCATGCCGGGATCGCCCCGTTCAGCAGCATGTTTTTCTTCGGCCCCAGCGATCATTCCAACACGGATGATTTTCGCCCCCGTGTACATGATTCCGAAGGACTTTCCATTTTAACCGGGAGCGGTGACTGGATCTGGCGCCCGTTGGTCACGGCGCCGCATATTCTTTACTCGGTGTTCCTCGACAACTCTCCAGGCGGATTTGGCCTCATCCAAAGAGAGCGGGATTTCGTGAAGTATGAGGATATTGGCGCAAAATATGAGAACCGCCCCAGCGTCTGGGTCGAGCCGCTTTCGGATTGGGGCGAGGGCAGCGTCGATCTCGCGGAGTTGCCAACGGATCAGGAATATTCCGACAACATCGTTGCATTCTGGCGGCCGAAAGAGCCGCTCCAGGCAGGGCAAAGCTATAATTATCGCTACCGGCTGACATGGCTGGCGCAAGCCCCCGTACCCGCCAATTTAGGGAAAGTCATGCAGACACGGACCGGCCAAGGCCTTGTGCAGAATAGCCGCTTTCTGCTCGTCGATTTCGCAGGCGGCGACATCTATGCCGATGCTGACGAAGAGCACTTCGACTATGACGTCCGTGTAAGCGCCGGCTACATCAAGGCGTTCTCGATGACGCCCCACCCGGTCATCGACGGAAAGAGAGTGGGAATCGAATATTACCCCGACGGCGATAAGGTCGCCGACCTCTCTTTTCAAATTCGGAGGCAGGGTGTTCCGATCAGCGAGAGATGGGTTTACCGCTGGGCGCCTTAAACTGCGCGCGCCCTGTATGCCGTTTAGGTCCGCGGAAATGGGAATGCGTGTGGCGTGGAAGTTGGCAGGCACGCATACTTCCCTGAAAGCATCACGAATTAGTCGCTTAGGATATCCAACAAAGCGGTCAGCTTCCCTTCCATCTCCCAGATGCGCAGATCGGTGATATGCCGCTCGACCTCCCAATATGAACCGTCGAGGCGTTCCCCGCTTCGGCCGAT
>Ga0136634_10000470_pt1 | contig 17986 bp, 17 predicted proteins | sample AntDrymUQ8332106_2_FD_104654 | JGI IMG/M metagenome (GOLD analysis project Ga0136634, IMG submission 104654) | Polar desert sand microbial communities from Dry Valleys, Antarctica - metaG UQ833 (21.06) | ecosystem: Environmental > Terrestrial > Soil > Desert | place: Antarctica: Dry Valley... | reverse complement strand
TGCCTTCGCTGCCAACCAGAAGATGCGCGATGTTCACGCTGCCGTCGGCCGTGTACGGCCGTTCACTCTGCGGCAAAAAGACGTCGATGTTGTAGCCGCCGACGCGTCGCATCACCTTGGGCACGCGCCGTTCGATCTCGTCCCACTCGCGCACCGCGATGCTGCGCAGCCCTTCGAGAAGCTTGTTGATGCGCGCGGAGCCATCGGTCATTTCGGCTTCGGGCCCGAACCACGCCTCGGTGCCGTCAGCAAGTACCGCGTCGATCGCCAGGACGTTGTGCACCATGTTGCCGTACGCAATCGAACGCGAGCCGCACGAGTTGTTGCCCGCCATGCCGCCGAGCGTGCACTGCGCAGACGTGCTGACGTCGACCGGGAACCACAGCCCATGCGGTCGCAGCCAGGCATTCAATGCATCGAGCACGATTCCAGGCTCGACCGTGACCGTCTGCGCATCCTTGTCGAACGAGACCACGCCGTTCAAGTGCTTGCTGTGATCGATAACCAGCGCGGCGCCAACCGTCTGCCCGCATTGCGAGCTGCCCGCGCCACGCGGCAACATCGGGACCCGCAACTCACGGCAGATGTCGATCGCTGCCGATACATCTTCCTGCGTCTTCGGGATTAGCACGCCGACCGGTTCGACCTGATAGATCGACGCGTCGGTCGAATAGCGCCCGCGTGCGGCGCGGTCGAACAGCACATCGCCCTGCACCGCGGCGCGCAGCCGGCTCGCGAGCTCGGTGTCCGCGCGCGGCGGATGGAAGACGAGCGGCTGTGCGAGGTCATTCATGCGGAGTCAATATAGCCGCGCTGGCGGCGCGCGGCGCAGTTCGCACGATAGTTCGCTACAGTGGGCGGCTTCTGAAAGTGTTTCCGAAAGACCCGCGATGCTCGAACTCGACAGTCATCCCTCCGGCCGCCACTTTCTGCAGATTCCCGGTCCGACCAATGTGCCCGATCGTGTGCTGCGCGCGATCGATCATCCGACGATCGACCATCGCGGGCCCGAATTTGCGGTGCTTGGCAAGGCGGTGCTGGCCGGCGTCAAGCGCGTGTTTCAGACCGAGCGAAACGTGGTGATCTATCCGGCGTCAGGCACCGGCGCGTGGGAGGCGGCGCTCGTCAACACGCTATCGCCCGGCGATCGTGTGTTGATGGCGGAGACTGGGCAATTTGCGGCGCTGTGGAAGAAGCTGGCCGAGCGGCTGTCGCTGACAGTGGATTTCATGCCCGGCGATTGGCGCCAGGGCGCCAACCCTGCGGAGATCGAAAAGCGGTTGCGCACCGACGTTTCCAGCAACAGCGCGCACGCGATCAAGGCGGTGTGCGTCGTGCATAACGAGACGTCGACCGGCGTAACGACGCCGATCGCGCCGATTCGTGCAGCGATTGATCGCGTCGGTCACCCTGCGCTGCTGCTGGTCGACACGATCTCATCGCTCGGCTCGATCGATTACCGGCACGACGAATGGGGAGTCGACGTCACCGTCGGTGGGTCGCAGAAGGGCTTGATGTTGCCGCCCGGGCTTTCGTTCAACGCGATCAGCGCAAAGGCGCTGGCGGCATCGGAGCACGCGAAGCTAGCGCGCTCTTATTGGGACTGGAAGGAAATGATCGCGTCCAACGCGACCGGTTACTTTCCGTATACGCCGGCGACGAACCTTTTGTACGGACTGCACGAAGCGCTCGAGATGCTGTTCGCCGAAGGCCTGCCGCAAGTATTCGCGCGCCACGACCGCCTTGCGGAAGCGACGCGGCGCGCAGCGCGCGCGTGGGGGCTCGAGATCCTGTGTGTCAATCCGGCCGAATACAGCTCGGCACTGACGGCGATCATCGTGCCCGATGGCCACAGCGCCGACGCGTTCCGCAAGATCGTGCTGGAACGATTCAACATGTCGCTCGGCCAGGGGCTCGGCAAAGTTGCGGGCAAGATCTTCCGCATCGGCCATCTCGGCTACTTCAACGAGCTGATGCTGTGCGGCACATTGGCGGGTGTCGAAATGGGATTGAAGCTCGCCGGCATTCCGCATCGCAGCGGCGGCGTCGACGCCGCGATGGCGTACTTGGCGGAAGCACCAACAGCGCACCTGGCGCAAGCCGCCTAGACTCGGATTTCAAACACACATAACAACGGAGACAACCATGAACACTGACTCTTGCGCGGGCACCTCGCGTCGTTCGGTGCTGCGCGTTGCGCTGCTTGCCGCGGCTTCGAGCGGACTGATGTTGGCAGCTGCCCCCGGTTTCGCTCAAACGGAAATCAAGCTCGGCCACGTCGGCGAGCCGGGTTCGCTGTTCGCAAAAAGCTCGGACGAGTTTGCGCGGCGCGCCAACGCGAAGCTGGGCGACAAGGCCAAAGTGGTGGTGTTCGGTTCGAGCCAGCTCGGCGGCGACAAGGAATTGCTGCAGAAACTCAAGCTCGGCACGGTCGATCTGGCGTTGCCGTCCACCGTGATGTCCTCCGAGGTCGACCTGTTCGGCATGTTCGAGATGCCTTATCTGGTCAAGGACCGCGAGCACATGAAGCGGATCGAGCGTGAGGTCGTTTGGCCAAGCCTGGCGCCAGAAGCGGAAAAGAAAGGGCTGACGATCGTCGCCGTCTGGGAAAACGGCTACCGCCATATCACCAACAACAAGCGGCCGATCAACGGTCCTGACGATCTCAAGGGCATCAAGCTGCGCGTGCCCGAGGGCAAGTGGCGGGTCAAGATGTTCCAGACCTACGGCGCCAATCCAAGCCCGATGAAATTTTCAGAAGTGTTCACCGCGTTACAGACCGGCGTAATGGACGGCCAGGAAAATCCGTTTACGCAAATCTACAGCGCGAAGTTTCAGGAAGTGCAGAAGTTCCTGACGTTGACCGGGCATGTTTACACCCCGGCGTATCTGACAGCCGGCTCGAAGAAGTGGGCGTCGCTGCCGGCCGATGTACGCAAGATCCTCGAGGACGCGGCGAAGGAAACGCAGGCGTTCGTGTATCAGACCGCAGCCAAGGACGAAGAAGACCTGCTCGGCAAGCTCAAAAGCGGCGGCATCCAGGTGAACACGCCGAACAAGGACGCGTTCATCGCCGCTTCGAAGCCCGTGTATCAGGAGTTCGGCCAGGAAGTCAAAGGCGCGCAACAACTGATCGACAAATCGATCGCACTCGGCAAGTAGCCGGTGCGGAGCCGGCCGTTTCGCCACGGGTTCGAGGTCGGCCTTGAGTGGATCGTCATCCTGCTGATGATCACACTTGCCGTCGAAGTGACGGCAGGTGTGATCTTCCGTTATTCCGGCTACTCGCTCGTCTGGTATGACGAGGTCGCCTCGATCCTGCTGGCGTGGGTAACCTACTACGGGGCGGCGCTGGCGGCGCTCAAGCGCTCGCACATCGGCGTTCCGGAACTGGTCCGGCTGCTGCCGCCCAGGCTGCGGTTGCCGCTCGCGGTCTTTGCCGAAGCCTGCGTGTTCGCGTTCTTCATCCTGCTGGCGTGGATCGGCTACTCGGTGCTGGAAATCCTGGCTTTCGATACCCTGGTCTCGCTACCCGAGGTTTCGGTCGCGTATGCGCAATCGGTCATTCCGATCGGCGCAGTTCTGTTCATCATTGCCGAGGCGCTTGCGCTGCCCGAAACGCTGAACGAGGCGCGCCGTCCGTGAGCGGTTTTCTGGTTTTTCTCTGCGTCATCGCGCTGGTGCTGATCAACGTACCGATCGCGGTGGCACTCGGTATCGCCGCCGTGATCGCGATGATTGCAACCCAGGGCACCGAGAGCCTGCCCAACCTGGCGATCGCGATGTACAACGGTGCGACCAGCTTCCCGCTGATCGCGATCCCGCTTTTCATCCTCGCCGGCGCGATCATGAATACGTCCGGCATTTCGCGCCGGTTGATCGACTTTTGCACTGCGCTGCTGGGATCGATGAAAGGGGCGCTCGCACAGGTGAATGTGCTCACCTCGATGTTCTTTGCCGAGATCTCCGGCTCAGCGGTGGCCGACGTCGCCGCTACCGGACCGATCCTGATCCCGGCAATGAAAAAGCGCGGCTATCCGGGACCATTTGCCGCCGCCGTCACATCATCGTCGGCGTCGCTCGCGATCATCATCCCGCCGTCGATTCCGATGATCCTGTACGCGGTGATGGCGGGAACATCGGTGGTGCAGTTATTCGTCGCCGGCATCGTGCCCGGCGTGATTGCCGGCTTCTCGATGATGGCACTTTGCTATTACTACGCGGTGCGATACAACTGGCCGGTCGAGGAGATCTTCCAGTGGAAGAAGTTGTGGGCAAGCTTCAAGGACGCGTTCTGGGCGCTGACCCTGCCGCTGATCATCCTCGGCGGCATTTTTGGCGGCGTCGTGACCGCCACCGAAGGCGCCGCACTCGCTGTGGTGGCCGCGCTTTTCGTCGGGCTCGTCATCTATCGCGAGCTCGACTGGCGGCACTTGCGCGACGCGATCATCGAGGGCGGGGTCCAGACCGGGATTGTGATGCTGCTGGTCGCATCCTCCGCCCTGCTCGGCCTGTACCTGACCGAAGTGCAGGTACCACAGACAATTGCAGCGGGATTGGCCGGCCTCACCGACGAACGCTGGGTCGTCCTCATGCTGCTCAACGTCTTCTTCCTTTTCATCGGCATGTTCCTGCACTCAGCCGCGGCGATCATTCTGGTGGTGCCGATCGTGATGCCGCTGGTAACCACGATGGGCATCGATCCGGTGCACTTCGGCATCATCGTGACGTTGAACCTCGCGATCGGCCAGCAGACGCCACCCGTGGCCAGTGTGCTAATGATCACGTGCTCGATCGCAAAAGAGAACGTGTGGGACGTGACCCGCGCCAACATCCCGTTCATCCTCGTACTACTGGCGACACTGCTGCTGGTGACCTATGTTCCGGCAACGACATTGACGCTGGTGGATTACTTCTACCGGTAGGATGAGCTCCCGTGACGGGAGCCGCTTTTTACGTGTGCAATCATCGGGAACATGCCGCTGCACCCTCAAGTCGTCGAGCTCCTTCGGACTCAAACTTCTTCACCTTTTGAAGCTTCCGACCTCGCGCACATGCGCGAAATGCACGACGAACGAAACCGATTGCTGGCGCCAGCGAAGCCAAGCGTTGCCCGCGTCGTCGATTGCTCGATCTCTGGGCCCGCGTGCGAATTGGATTTGCGCATGTTCGTGCCTACCGACACGACTGCACCCCTGCCCGCGTTTATCTGGTTCCATGGGGGAGGCTGGGTGCTCAGCAACATCGACGCATGCGACACGCTGTGCCGGATCATGGCGAACGAATCAGGCTGTCTTGTCATTGCAGTGAACTACAGACTCGCGCCAGAGCATAGGTTTCCGGCGGCAGTTGATGACTGCCTAGCTACGGTGCGCTGGGTTTTTGCTCACGCGAGCGAGCTTGGAGTCGACCGTGCGCGAATCGCGGTCGGGGGTGACAGTTCAGGCGGCAATCTTGCGGCCGTGGTCGGGCAACTCTGCCAAGCACCTCCTGAGCCGCAGCTCGTGCAACAGGTGTTGGTGTATCCGCTGACCGACATTGCTGGATCGTTTCCGTCGATGGATGAGTACGCTGACGGTTATCTGCTTACGCGCGGGGCGCTGCAATGGTTCTACGGCCAGTATCTGAATGACGAGCGGGAGCAAACTGATCCGCGCGCGTCGCCTCTGCGCGCAGCCGATGTCTCGAGAGTGGCGCCGGCATTGATTGTTACCGCCGAGTGCGACCCAGTACGCGATGAAGGAAAGGCCTATGCGGACAAACTTCGCGCTGCTGGCGTGCCCACCAAGTATGTCTGCTATCCCGGAATGGTCCATCCATTTCTCAGCTTCGGCAAAGTGCTTGACGATGCTCACGCGGCATTGGAACTTATCGCCGCAACGCTCCGCACAGTGGCGCAGCGTTAGCCAAGCATAAGCTTCGGCAAGTAGGTCGAGATCGCCGGGAACTGCCACAAGATGACCAGTGTGATGAACTCGAACACAATGAACGGCACGATCCCTTTCAGCAGTTCGTGAGTCTTTACGGATCCGCCGCTCGCACTCAATACGGCGTACAGATTGAGTCCGACTGGCGGAGTAATCACCGCTATTTCGACGAGCTTGACTACGAGGATCCCGAACCAGATCGGATCCATGGCCAGCGCCTTGACGGCCGGATAGATGAAGGGGATGGTCATGATGAGCATGGAAAGCGCATCGATGAACATTCCTAGCACCACGTAGATGAGAATGACAAACAAGATGAATTCTGTTGGCGAAAGGTTTGCTGCCTGCACCAGCTTGGTTACTTCGTCCACGAATCCGACCGCAAGAAGCATTCGAGACAGCAACAAGCCGCCGATCATGATCAGGAACAGGGCCGCCGAGGACTCTCCAGTCTCCCGCAGGGACTTCCAGAAGTCGCCTCTACTCATCTTGCGGCGCAGGATGCAGATGACCAGCGCACCGGCAGCACCCAGCGTCCCTGCGGCTGACGGCGGCATGATTCCCGAATAGATGCCACCGATGACAATCGCTGCAAGTAGCGAAACCGCCCAGACCTTCTTGAAGCTATCCAGCTTCTGGGCCCAGGAAAAACGGTCTGTCGTAGGCGGCGCCCAATCCGGCCGGAACCGCAGCATGATCTGCAGTCCCACGACGTAAACCAGTACCGTCAACAGCCCTGGCAGAACGCCGGCGATCAGCAGCGCGCCGATCGATTCGCCGGTAATGATGCCGTAGACCACCATCGTGATCGAGGGCGGGATCATGGCGGCAAACGTGCCGGATGCAGCAATGCAACCTGCCCCGATTCCGCGATTGAACTTGAACCGGATCATCTCGGGCAAGGAAATGCGAGTGAATACCGAGGCTGAGACGACTGAGGAGCCCGAGACCGCCGCAAACCCGGCCGCTGCAACTATCGTTGCGTAGTAGAGGCTGCCCCGAAATCGGGACAACAAACGGTAGGCGAACGTATATAACTCTGTCGTCACGCCTCCGACAAACGCAAACGCGCCCATCAGCATGAACATCGGAATCGCGACGAACGCGAACTGGGTGGACATCGAATAGGGCAGATTGCGAAACGCTCCCAACGCGAAGTCCAGTCCAACCGCCAGGTACATCCCCGCAAACGATACGAGGGCCATGCTGATAGCGATCGGAAGTCCGAGAGCAATCAATAGCAGCATGACCGCTATGGCTAGCGATCCAGCGAGCAGAGGGTCCATCAAGCGTTCGGCTTGGTGGGTGAGTGATGCGGCCGAACGAAATGCAAGATCAACTGGCGGAGATACTCAAGCGTTGCCGCGGCAGCGCCGAACGCCACAATCGCCTTCACCGGATAGAGCGGAAACGTAATCTCGGCGTTGGCGTATTCGCGCACCGACCAGCTCGAGACTGTCAGCACTCCCGCTTGCCAGGCGATAACGCCCAGTACCAGCAAGCCGGCCAGAAGTGCGAAAGCCTCCGCCGTCCACCGAGCCGGGAACGGCAGCCGTTGCAGAAGCTGGTCGACCGCAATGTGCTTGTGGGTGCGCTGTACGTACATGAGCGGCAGAAAAATCGCCATTGCAAGCAGCACCTCGGAGGCTTCCGTTGCAGAGGGCACAGGTGCCGAGAGAAAAGCGATACCTAGAACGTCGGCCGTGCCTATGACCATCATCAGAGCAAGGCAGACTGCGGATAGATCGACTCCAAATTGCGAAACGCGGTGCAGCCACGCTTCCAGCGTGCCCCATATCGACATTGGCATCGAGTTGCTGCGGCCGCGTTCGCTCAGTACTTATGCGCCGAGCTATTTCGGCGCTAGCTCGCTTCGGCGCTTGCGCCAGTAAGTACCGATTTCTTGCGCTTCGGCGCCAAGTCCTTTCTCTTTCATCTTTCCCTGCCATATACCCACCATGTCCGGGATGGCGGCCTTGAGCTGATCGAATTCCTTGAAGTTGACGACGACCACGCCATGCTTGTCGACCATCTCTTTGAGCGCCTTAGCCTCCGCTTCCTGCACCGCCTTCACATCACGCGCGGCAGCCTCGCGGCTCACCGTCTCGAACAATGTACGAACATTCTGCGGCCACTCCTGCCACTTCTTCTCGTTAACCCAGATCGGCCAAGTGGGAAGCGCACCCAAATGCGGCCCCCAGGCGAACTTGGCGACTTCATAAAGCTTCTGGGCGTAGATCAGATCGTGCGGCCAGAAGACGCAATCGACGGTGCCGCGCTGCAAGCCTTCGTAGAGCTCCGACGGCTGCATGTTGACCGGAGTCGCATTGAGTGCTTTCCACATGATGGGGACGTACTCTCCCCACGAACGGATCTTGGTTCCCTTGAAATCAGCCAGCGTCTCCAGCTTCTTGCGGCAAAACGGCCGCATTCCCGCCAGGCTGTGGAAGAACAAGGGACGCACGTTCGCCTTGCGTAGTTCCTCCTGCATTGCCTTGTTGTTTGATACCAGCTCCTGATTGATTTGCGCCGCCTGCTCGTTGTTGTCAAACGCGAACATAATTGAGTTCGGCGCTGAGTTGAGCGGCAACTGCGCAGGAAAGAATCCATGCGCCGTCGCCGCAAGGTCCACGCTCCCCGAGCCGACAAGGTCGAGAAGTTCTGTCGACTTCCCTAAGGATTCCGACCAAAAGATCTTTATCTTGATCTTCCCTCCGCTACGTTTCTCGATCTCGTCAGCCCACCACTGGTCGACCACGGATCCGGGAAAGTGTGCAGGCAGGTAGTGCGCGAGACGCAAATTCATCGCAGGATATTCCTGCGCATTCAAGGCGCCAGAAGCCGTGCTTCCAGCGAGCAGTGCGAACCCCATGGCAACAGCACGTATCAACCGACGCATGATGTGTCTCCTCCATTTTGCGGAACATGTCCTCGTAACTTGAACCAACGCGTTTCGGTTCGTTGCTTCACGAGCTCTTAGATACGGATTTCTTTACAACCTCCGCCGGTGTCCGTGTTTCGGCACCAGCGAAGAACTCGGCGAGATACGCGCGTTCGCCGTGGGAGCGAAAAGCCTCCATCACCTTCTCTACGTTGCCTTCTTCGATCTCTCGCAGCAGCACTCGGTGGCGGGCGACATTGTCACGAAGTGATTCACCCAGTCGCCGCTCGCGCGCGCGCACGTTCATGGCCATGCATAAGTGCATCTGCAAAGAGAGGGATTGATAGGTCTCGGTGAGGCGGCGATGCCCGGCGAGAGCCACAACGGAAACATGGAAGTCGAAGGACGCGTTTGTGAGCGCAGCGCGGTCCTTCTTTCTCGCTGCCGCAGCCATCCTTTCAAGATTCGCATGACACGCCGCAAGGCGCGCGGGCTGGCGCACGGGGATGGCGAGCCGCATGGCTAAATGCTCGAGCGAGGCACGCAGAGTCGCAATCTCCCAGGCGTCTTGCTCGGTAAGCGGAGTGACACTCGCTCCCTTTCGCGCTGTCGCCGTGACCAAGCCCTCCCGTTGGAGCAATCGAAGCGCTTCGCGAAGGGGCGGTCGGCTAATACCAAGCAGCGCAGCGAGTTCCTCTTCCCGCAACCGCTGGCCCGGGCGCAACTCACCCGAAAGGATCTGATTACGAATCGCCACACTAGCTAGATCCACCAAGCTGGGTGCAGTCACTGGTGTCATGAAGTTCCAAGTTGCGGTTGGACTGTATTTTGTAGACAATAGACGGCAAGCTTGTCCTTTGTCAACGTCCATTCGAAAACACGAACTAATCGATGAACGAATCGATACTGATTGAGCACGATGCTGCAATCGTTACCATCGTGCTAAACCGGCCGGAGAAGCTGAACGCGCTGACGCGCGGCATGTGGCTTTCGCTCGGCGAGGCCGTCGAGCAGTTATCAGCGGATGACTCGCTGCGCTGTGTGATCGTTCGCGGGGCCGGCGAGAAATCGTTCTCGCCGGGCAACGACATCGCCGAGTTCGCGCACGAGCGCTCGAACAAGGCACAGGCGATCGAGTACGGCAAGGTGATGCATCGCACCGCTGATGCGCTTGCAAGCTGCCGGCATCCGTTGATTGCGCAGATTCATGGCATCTGCGTCGGCGGCGGACTCGAGATCGCGGCGTTGTGCGATCTGCGCATCTGCGGCGAATCGAGCCGCTTTGGCGCGCCGATCAAGAATCTCGGCCTGGTGATGGCCTACCCGGAGATGGCGCCGCTGGTGCGCCTGGTCGGACCCGGCATCGCGCTGGAGATTCTGCTGGAGGGTCGGATCTTCGACGCCGCCGAAGCAAAGGAAAAACAGCTCGTGACGCGCGTCGTGCCGGATGCTCAGGTGACCGCCGAAGTACGCGCGGCCGCGCAGCGGATCGCCGCGGGCGCGCCGCTCGTCGCGCGCTGGCACAAGAAGTTTGCCCGCCGCCTCGCATCCGGCGCGCCGTTGACCGCCGCCGAGCAGGATGAATGCTTCGACTGCTTCGACACCGAAGATTTTCGTATCGGCTACGCGGCTTTCCTCGCGAAGCGACAGCCCGAGTTCTTAGGGCGATGAGCGGCCCGCTAGCCGGCATGCGCGTGCTCGAGCTCGCGCAGATCATGGCCGGGCCCACCGCCGGGATGATGCTGGCCGACATGGGCGCCGACGTGATCAAGGTCGAGAAGCTGCCCGGCGGCGACGACTCGCGCGGCTACAGTGAACCGCAAGTCAACGGCGTCTCCGCGCCGTTCATGATCTTGAATCGCAACAAGCGCGGCATTGCGCTGAACCTGAAGCACGCAGATGGGCGCGCGGTTCTGCTGAAGATGGTGCGCAACGCCGATGTGCTGACCGAAAACTATCGTAAGGGAACGCTGGAGAAACTCGGGCTCGGCTACGAAGTGCTCGCCGCCGAAAATCCCGGATTGATTTATTGCGCAGTGTCAGGCTATGGACGCGACGGCCCGTTCGCCGACAAGGGCGGATTCGATTTGATCGCGCAGGGCTTCGCTGGGTTGATGTCGATCACCGGCGAGCCGGGCGGAGCGCCGGCAAAGACGGGCAACTCAGTAGCCGATATCAACGCGGGCATCCTCGCGGTCGCTGGCATCCTCGCCGCGTATGCACACAAGCTGAAAACCGGCGAAGGCCAGGTGGTCGATACGTCATTGATGGAAGCAGCGCTGCAACAAACCTACTGGCACGCCGCGATCTATTTCGCAACCGGACAATCGCCCGGCGCAACCGGATCTGCGCACATCCTGACCGCGCCGTATCAGGCATTTCGCGCGAGCGATGGCTGGATCAATGTCGGCGGCGCTAATCAGGCGAACTGGGAGCGGATCGCCGACGTGCTCGGTCATCCCGAGTGGCGCGACGATCCACGCTTCGCGACCAACGCCGCACGCATGGCAAACGTTGATGCGCTGGCCAATGCGATGAACCAGGTCATCTCAACACGCAGTCGCGGCAAGTGGATCGAAGCATTCGATGCCGCGGGAGTTCCGGTCGGACCGGTGCACACGATCGGCGAGGCACTCGAGCATCCACAGACGCGCGCACGCGGCATGGTCGTCGATCTGCATCACGCGCAGGCCGGCAAGACAAGGGCGCTCGCTACTCCGCTGCACTTTTCGCGCACGCCCACAGAAGCGGCGCGCCCCGCACCGATGCTCGGCGAGCACACGCGTGAAGTGCTGCGGGAGTTCGGATATCAGGACGCGGAGATCGACCGCTTAGTTGCCGAAGGCGTGGTTGAAACAAGCCCATCGCATTAACCGAAGAGCAATTCGGCCGAAAGGGCGGGTTCCTAATGCCCTTCGGGAATCAGTACACCCCACGGCGTTTCGCCGACTGCGATGTCCTTCACCTTTTTCTTGGTCGCCGTGTCGATGACCGAAACGTTGTTGGAGCGGCCGTTGGCGACATATAGCTTGCTGCCATCCTCTGTCAGCGCCATATTCCAAGGCCGCAGACCCACCTTGATGGTGTGCGTGATCTTGTTGCTGGCGATTTCGATCACGTTGACGGTGCCGTCGGTCCCATTGGTTATGTAGACTTCCTTGCCGCTCGGATGCACCTTAACGCCGTTGCTCTTGACGCCGGCCGGAATCGAAGCAATCACCTTCTTCGCGGCCACATCGATTGCGTAAACGGTATTCGCGAGTTCGCAGGCCACGTAGGCACGTGCACCATCGGGCGTAAACCCGATGCCGCGCGGGCGTTTGCCGACGCGAATCGTGCCCGCGAGTTTTCGCGCTGCGACATCGATCACGTCGACCACCTGGGACTCCTCCGCACTGACATAGACCCATTTACCGTCGGGGCTGAACACCGCGTGCTCGGGATTTTCTCCCTCGGTCTTCACTTTGAATTCGATCTTGCCCGTGGCGGAGTCGATGAAGAAAACAGCATTGTCTTCCTCGATGGCGGTCACGATCCACTTTCCATCGGGAGAGCGGCCAACTCCTTCGGGCGATTCACCGAGATCGATCTTGCTCGTCACCTTGCGTGAAGCGGAGTCGATAATCAGCAGAGCATTGTTCGGCTGATCGCTGACATAAATGGTCTTGCGATCGAGCGACGCGACGAGACCGCGCGGCTTTGTCCCCGCTGAAATCGAGCCGATCACCTCATCTTTCGCCAGATCGATGATCGACAGCGTGCCGGTTTTCTCATTCGGAACATACGCAAATTGCGCCATAGCCGTACAACTGAAGGCGGCCAGCACGGCGACGACGACACAACGGCTCGTGCGTAGGGTTTTCATTTGCGCTCTTTGCTTGGAATGGTTTTGTTGCGCTCGGCTGCCAGTCGCTCACCGTTCTTGACCTCTGCCTCGCTCATGTCTCCGGCAATTCGAGCGCGGTATGACATGCCGTCGGCGTAGCCGTTGCCTGCCGCGATCGTAAACCACGCGTACGCCTCGGCAAAATCCTTATTAACGCCAGCGCCATCCTTGTAGGCGCGCGCGAGATTCAACTGCGCGATGCCTACGCCGGAGTCGGCTGCGCGGCGGAACCAGCGTGCTGCCTCGGCCGCGTCTCCCTCCACACCGCGGCCCAGTTTGTAAAGAACGCCAAGTTCAGCCTGAGCTTCGGCATGTTGCTGATCGGCCGCGCGCCGCAGCCAGTTCGCGGCAGTTTTGAGATCGCGTTCGGCGCCCCAGCCGAATTTGTACATCAGGCCGAGCCGGTATTGGGCTTCGGCGTTGGCTTTGTTCGCTGCGGGTGAATAAAGCTTGAATGCGGTGTCGTAGTCATCGCGCTCATAGGCGGCGCGCGCGGGGTCCAGGTCCTGCGCCGCGGCCGGCAGCGAAGCCGCAGCAACAAGCGCTGCGAACAGCAATCGAAATAGAATCATCTCGCTTATTGGAACGGCATCCAAAACTAGATTACATGACGAGGTGCGGGAGTTCCTTCTGCCGAAGGTGGGGCGCGATCGGCGGGTCATTGATGATCATGGTCGCCCTCGCCTCGACTACCCGTGAAGGGCCAGCCGCGCAGGCCGTCCGCGCGACGGCGGCCGACGACGTAAAAACCGAAGTGCTGCGCGAGTGGATCGGCGAGCGCATTTTCTTCGATGCGCGGTTGTCGGAGCCGGCAGGCGTGTCTTGCGCGTCCTGTCACGAGCCGTCGCGCGCCTTCACTGGCGACAACAGCAGCAAGCTGGGCGTCGCGCGCGGCAGCAAACCGGAGTCGCTGGGCACCCGCAATACCCCGACCCTGATGTATCTCGCCACAGCGCCAGAGTTCAAGTTTGTCGAACGCGAAGGCAAACGGGTTCCGGTAGGCGGGTTTTTCTGGGACGGGCGCGCCGCTACTCGCGAGGCGCAGGCAAAGGAGCCGCTTCTCAATCCGCTAGAAATGAACAACGCGGACGCGAAGATGATAGTTGCCAAGATCGCTGCTACCGACTACGCGCCGCTCGTCCAGCGCGCCTTCGGCGCGAATGTGTTTGAAGACACGGAACGCGCGTTTGATGCGATAGCGATTTCGCTCGCGGCGTTCCAGAGCAGCACGCCGTTCGCACCATTTACATCGAAGTTCGACGCGGTGGTTCGCGGACATGCGAAATTCACCGAGACTGAGGAACGCGGCTTCGGCCTTTTCACCATCCGTCAGAAGGGCAACTGCGCCGAGTGCCATACGGTTAATCGGGACAGCAAAGACCCCCGCGATTCGCTTTTCACGAACTTTGGCTATCACGCGCTTGGGTTGGCGCGCGAGGCGAGCATCCCGCGCAATGCGGACAAGAGTTTCGTCGACATGGGACTTTGCGGTCCGCACCGCATCGACGCGCCCGACGGCAAAAAATGGTGCGGTTTCTTCAAGACACCGACGCTGCGGAATATTGAAGTCACCGCGCCCTATATGCACAACGGCCGCTTCACGACGCTGCGGGATGCGGTGGCGTTCTACGCAACGCGCGATACTCACCCCGACCGTTGGTATCCGAAAGGCAGATTCGACGATCTGCCCGCGGAGCTGCACGGTAACGTCGATCGCGATACCCCGCCCTATCATCGTGAGAATGGAAAACGCCCAGCGCTAAACGACGAAGAGATTGACGATATCGTTGTGTTCTTGAAGACTCTGACAGACGCATGGAAACCGTAACGCGTTATGACCGCTACACACGTACGGCAATCCTGTTGCATTGGCTGATCGCTGTAGCGGTGATCGTGCAGTTCGGATGGGGTTGGTGGATGCAGGACATTCCCAAACAACCGATCGGACCGCGAGTGGATGCGTTCAACTTGCACAAGTCGCTCGGGCTTACGATCCTCGCGCTGATGTGCATCCGTCTAGGGTGGCGCTGGCGGCATCCCCCGCCAACCCTGCCGCCGATGCCGCGCTGGCAGAGCTCGCTCGCGCACGCCAATCACGTTGCGCTCTACGCGGCCCTGTTCGTGATGCCTGTCGCAGGTTATCTCGGGTCGGTGTTCAGCGGCTTCCCGGTCAAGTACTTTGGCATCACGCTGCCCGCGTGGGGCTGGAAAGACCCGTCGCTGAAGGAATTCATGAGCTCTGTGCACTATGTCACGAGCTGGATCCTGGCAGGCGCGGTGTTGTTGCATGTCGCCGGTGCACTCAAACACGCGGTAATCGCGCGCGACGGCCTAGTAGCACGCATGGGCCTCGGCCGTCCGAATCCGAACATGCGAACTTGAGAGTGTCGATACGGACGTCAGCCGCCCGTCTTGGCGCCATCCAGCAACTGCGCGGTCTCGGCAAAATTCTGCTCGCGTGCGATGTCAGCTGCAGTCTTGCCACGACTGTCCTTGAGTTTTGGATTGGCACCCGCAGTCAATAGCGCGCGCACCGTGTCGGTCTTACCGAAACCGGCGGCCCACATTAGCGCGGTAAGGTCGTTGTTATAAACGGCGTTGGGATCGACTTTATTTTCAAGCAATAGCGTGACGACGCTGGTCCGTCCCTCGCCGGCGGCATAGATCATTGCGTTCTTCTGCAGCCGATCGAGCGCCGCCGGGTTCGCGCCTTTGGCCAGCAATTGGCGCGCCATTTCGGTCTGACCTTCATAGGCCGCGGCCATCAGCGCGGTGATGCCGTTCAGTGCGGGTTGGTTGATGTCGGCACCGGCGTCGATGAGGAGTTGCGCGAGGTCCACGCGATTCTTTTTCAGTACGACGATCAGTGCAGATTCCCCGAGCCGATTGCGCGAGTTGACTGCAGCACCGTCGGCCAAAGCGCGTTTGATTCCGGGGGAGTCCGCATTTCGCGCGGCCAGAAGAAAGCGCGCGTTGACCGTCAGGTTCTCTTGCGCAGAGGTTGGCGCAGAAACGCCGCAAATCATCGCGAATAGCGCAAGGCCGAACGCGAAATGGACTGAGGCCGGCATGGGTGCTCTCCTTACAACAGTAAGTGCAGGTTTGGCAGCCCAGCACGTATGTGATTTTCAACTTGCCGCAAGAGGACTATAACTTGACCCTCGCCGACTGCCTGGCCAACAGCAGGGGCGTTGCCAACATAAGCTCACAACACATACAACAAACAAGGGACCACAGCTATGAAGAAACGTATTCGCCTGGCCGGCGTGATCATCACGAGCGCCCTCGCAGCCGGCTGGATGTCCGGAACAGCAGCACAGGAAGTCACCGGAGGCGCAACGACGGCGGCCAAACCGATGTCGAAGAACCTCGTGTCGATCACGCAGCCTATGTTAAATGCGGCAGCGGGCGATCCGAAAAACTGGATCCATTCCAACGGCAGCTACGAGCAGACGCGCTACTACGCCGGCAATCAGATCAACACCGGCAATGTCGGAAAGATGAAGCCGGCGTTTGTGTTTCAGACGGCCGTGCTTGAGTCAATGGAAACCGCGCCCATTGTCGTCAATGGCGTGATGTTCCTGACGACGTCGTTCAATCACGTCTACGCGATCGACGCGGTGACCGGCGAGGAATTCTGGCACTACAAGCACAAGATGGGGCCGATCACGACGTTCTGCTGCGGCCCGAACAACCGCGGCGTTGCAATCGAAGGCGATCGACTGTTCATGGGCACGCTCGACGCGAAGATCGTCGCGCTCGATGCCAAGACCGGCAAGCTTCTGTGGGAAACGCAGATCGCCGATCCGGAAAAGGGTTACTCGGAAACGATGGCGCCGGCGGTCATCGACGGCAAGGTGCTGATCGGCACTAACGGCGGAGAGTACGGCGTGCGTGGCTTCATCAAAGCGTTCAGCGCCACGGACGGCAAACTCTTGTGGACGTTTTATTCGATCCCCGAAAAGGGGCACGAAGGCGTGTGGGCAGTCAATGACGCGACCGGCCGCAACATGCACCGCGACATCGCGGCGGAGAAGAAAATGCTCGCCGACAAGGGCGGCGATTTCTACCAGACGCTGGGCGGCGGCGTATGGATGGCGCCTGCGGTCGACATCAAAACGCGCACCGTGTTCTTCCTGGTAGGCAATCCGTCACCTGATTTGTACGGCGCGATCCGGCCCGGCGACAACCTATATACAAACTCGATGGTGGCAGTTGACCTCGACAAAGGCACCTACAAGTGGCACTACCAGTACATCGCCCATGACGTGTGGGACCTCGATGCAGTCAGTCCGGCGGTCTTGACGCAAGCAAAGGATGCGTCCGGCAAGATGGTCGATGTCGTCATCCACGGCGGCAAAACGGGCCACCTGTACGTACATGAACGCAATACAGGCAAGCTCATCCGCTTTTCCGAAGCGATGATCCCGCAGGAGAACATGTGGGTGCTGCCGACCAAGCAAGGTGCACGCATGCTGCCGGGAGCCAACGGCGGCGTCGAGTGGTCTCCCATTGCGATCAATCCAAAAACGCGCATGGCGTATGTGGCGAACCTGCATCAGCCGATGACTTATCACGTGGAGGAAACGCCGTTTCCGGGCGGCAAGCTCTGGCTGGGCGGCGCCTTCAAAACAATTCCCGGCGAAGCGCAATGGGGCCGGCTGGTCGCTGTCAACCTCGACACGGGCAAGGTCGCATGGGGTGTTAAAACGCCACAGCCGCTGATCGGTGGTGTCCTCGCCACGGCGGGCGATCTCGTGTTCAACGGCGAAGCGAACGGCTGGTTCAAGGCGTTCAACGCGCAGAACGGGAAGGAGCTCTGGAAGTACAACTGCGGCGCGGGCGTGAATGCGCCCGCCGTTTCGTACATGGTCAACGGCAAGCAGTACGTAGCGGTGGCGGCCGGAGGCAACAATCAGATCGACGCCAAGCGCGGCAACAGCGTGTTTGTATTCGCCTTGCCATAGGCTTCGCACTTGCAAAGTCAAGGCGGCCGCGGGGCAACCCGTTGGCCGCTATTTTTTGTATCCATCGACACTAGGATCTAATGCACCGATTAACGCTGTCATCCATGGTCGCGGTTATTTTTGTGTGGTCGACGGCGGCCAACGCGCAGACCGCGATGCCGCCAAAACCGTCTCAGGCCGACACATGCGCGGCGTGTCACGGGCCGAACGGCAATTCAGTCATTCCGCAAAATCCGAATCTGGCAGGGCAGACGTGGCGCTATATCTACCTGCAGTTGCGCGATTTCAAGGAAGGGCGGCGCAGCGATCCGCAAATGACGCCGAT
>Ga0136634_10000469_pt1 | contig 18028 bp, 12 predicted proteins | sample AntDrymUQ8332106_2_FD_104654 | JGI IMG/M metagenome (GOLD analysis project Ga0136634, IMG submission 104654) | Polar desert sand microbial communities from Dry Valleys, Antarctica - metaG UQ833 (21.06) | ecosystem: Environmental > Terrestrial > Soil > Desert | place: Antarctica: Dry Valley... | reverse complement strand
TAAAAAATCAAATCTTGTTTAATTCTGGAGTAGTGTCCTTTAGGAACTATTATAGTAGGCTTTTGAAAACTTCAGCAAAGAAGCTCCGTGGAAGTGATCCCAGCGTGTCAATGCTAATTATATAATCTGGATTTAAGATCTACCAATTCCAACGATACCGGAGGATAATTCCACCCCCGAACTCCAATAACAACTTCCCCGGAGCCAGGGATCGCATATTAACGATTTTCCTGCTTTGGTTTTTTTTAGCAGGCCTGGATGTGATAAAATTTGAAACTCCAGGATTATTTAAACTATAACTAATGATTTTTTACCTAAAAAAATGAGATACAGGCAATAGAAAATAATAAATCAGATGAAAGAAAACTTACTCAGAAGCGAATTAAAAATTCATAAGCAGACAGCTATCCTGGAAAAATGAAACTTAATATTTTGCATCCAAATGGTAAATCAATGACTGGAAGAATTATGGTACCAAACTAAATACAACTCTTATAAAGAAAGTCTACTCTCCAGTAAAAACTGATCACCATCGTTTACAGGGACAGCTTCTTCATGGGTGTCCAAAATCTCAAACCGGGAATTTTTACTTTTAAACTCAGGAACAATGTCTTTCATTTTCTTAACAAGCATTGCATGGTCCCCTTGTTCACAGATCGTAATAAGCTCCTGAATATTGGAGAGTATCAGGGCATATGAGCACGTACGTACTTTAGCAATTTTTATTTTTTCGTGATGGGTTGGTATTGTTTTTTCCTTTTCGTTCAATAATTCTTCATAAAGTTTCTCTCCAGGTCTTAGCCCTGTGTATACAATTTTAATGTCCTTATTAGGTACCAACCCCGCCAACTTTATCATATTTATAGCCAGGTCATTAATCTTTACCGGTTTCCCCATATCAAATATAAATATTTCTCCCCCCTGGCCCATGGTTCCTGCTTCTAGTACCAACTGCACCGCTTCAGGAATGGTCATAAAGTATCTTGTTATTTCCTGATCTGTTACTGTAATAGGGCCTCCCTTTAATATTTGTTCACGGAATCGTGGAATTACCGATCCGTTTGAACCCAATACGTTGCCAAATCTCGTAGTAATGAATTTAGTTGTTGAATTTAGATTTTCAACAAACCTCTGGCCATCCTCACTAACAATATCAACCGAACTCCGTGATTGAACATAGATTTCAGCAATCCTTTTCGATGCTCCCATTACGTTGGTTGGATTCACTGCTTTGTCCGTTGAAATCATTACAAACTTTTCTGCTTTATACAAAATTGCCAAATCTGCAACAATTTTACTTCCCATAACATTTGTAAAAATGCCCTCCGACGGATGGCTCTCCATCATGGGTACGTGCTTATAGGCGGCTGCATGAAAGACAATTTGCGGGCGGCATTCTTTGAAGACGAACTGCATCCGCTTGTAATTTCGGATGTTGGCTATAAAAATTTTAATATTGGCATTCGGAAATTTTTCTTCGATCTCCAACTGAATTTCATACAGTGCAGATTCAGCCTGATCGCATAGAATGACCATCTCCGGGGCATACGTCAAAACCTGTCGCACAATTTCAGATCCAATCGATCCTGCAGCACCTGTTATGAGAATGCGCTTGCCATGAATTTCTCCTGATATTAAACTATTGTTGATAACAATCGGTTCTCTTTGCAACAGATTTTCAATTTTGAGCTCCTGTAATTGTTTCAAGCTTAATTTTCCCGATATCCATTGCTCCGAAGGGGGAACGGTAAGTATTTTAATGCCAACCTTGAGACAGGATTCTATGATGTCCTGTATTTTTTTGTTTTCGAGCTGTTCATTAACTATAATTAGAATATCAACTTTATTTCTGGCCTTTAACTTCGAAAGATCTTTCTTATGAAAAACTTTACCCTGCTGAATGGAGCTGTTAATCTTTTTAAGGTCGGTTTCAATAAATCCAACGAATATAAATTGATTGCCGGATAAGAGCGCCTGTTTAATCAGCACTGCTTTATTGTCGGAGCCATAAATTAAAACTTTTTTCTGATCGCGTGAAGCATGTTGCTTAGCCTGGTAATAAATGCCTTTTACACCTGTTCGAAGCATAATATGCAGTGAAGATGCAATAAAGAAATTAATTAAAAGAACTCTACTGACATCAAGTGAACTTATATTGTATGGATAGGTCAAAACCATTACAACCGCAATCGGATAAATAAGACTTGCAATAAATACAGACGCAAATATCCTGAACATATCATGAATATTCGAATAGCGGATCAGACCAGTATGAATTTTCATACAAAAAAATACCAATACCGAAATAACCCCATGTAATCCTGTATAGAAAAAGAAATGCCCTCTTAAAATCTCCGCGAATTCAAATTGTTTGACTACAAAATAAGACAGGGCAAATGAAAAAGTACTGATACTTAAGTCGATAAGCAAAATCACCCATCTTGGCACTGTTTTGCCCGATAAAAGGAAGTTTTGCATTTCTAAGTATTATTGATAAAAAATAATTTTTTGTGACTGAAAACCATAGTATTAGACAGGAATTGGGTAGGCATTTAAGAATTGAAATGAAGAGGACAATTGGTATTGCAAAAGGCCGTAAAAAAATATGATTTAAAATATCTTGATTACGACTTAAAGTAATGAACAAATATAATGGTTAACATTTTAAAATCCAAATGACCCGACAAGCCGATAAGTATAATGGAGAGTTTTGACCCATCACTTTCACTAATAACATTGATGTTTTAATGGGCCCTAAACTTCTTTTTAGTGAGTATGCAGTACGAAGGATAATATAAAAGCCGCTCAAAAATGGAGCGGCTTTTACAAGTGGTCTGGGCTGTTTTACAGTTTAATTAATTTAATCGTTTGAGTTAGGTTCCCTTGCTTGGCTATGGCGTAATAAGTTCCTCTCTCATAATTTGCGCCCCATCTGACTGTGGCACCTTTTCTCAGATTTGGATACCTTGATACTACATTACCTCTCCGGCCATAAACTGAAATGTTAATGGGTAGGTCGCTATCACTGGTAACTTCTAAAATACATGGAGTACTGGTATGAGAAGGGTTGGGTGAAGCTTTAATATCCAGGGTAACGATGTTCTGTTTTTGGTTATTGTTTTTGCCATTGTCATTGTCCTTGTTAGTCCCTTTTGCCGGGTTTACTACTACGGTGACTTGATCCTCAGCTGTAACTCCACTCTTATCAGTTATTTGGAGTTGAAAAACATAAGTACCTATTTGAAGATCCTTAATAACAGGTGAAATGGCATTTTTGTTAATTATTTGATAGTTGGCAGGACCGCTTATTTTTGACCATTCGTATGTTTTGATACCTTTTTTAGCAAACGAGCCCGAACCGTTCAATACTATTGAATTCGTTGGAAGGGTGATTGCGGCATCGGAACCTGCATTCGATAATGGGGGTTCTGGTTTAACGATTACCTGAGTATCATCATTTGTAATAACTCCTTGTTTATCTGTTATCTGAAGTCTGAAAACATAGGTTCCTTCGACCAGGTCTTTTATACCGGTTGAAACAGCATTTTTATTTTCGATATATACCTGAGTCGGGCCACTTACTTTTAACCACTCATATGATTTAATTGAACCTGCGGGAGAGGAAGCAGAGCCATCCAACACAGCAGAATTTAAAGGAAGTACCAGCGTTTTATCAGTTCCTGCATTCGCAACAACGGGCTGTTGCCGGGTAGTGTTTATTGCTGGCTTTACATTTACAGCAACCTCATCATTGGTAACAGATCCTTTTATATCCGTTACCTGAAGTTTGAAAATATAGGATCCTTCAACAAAGCTGCTTACTTCGGAAGTGGCTGCGTTTTTATTTTGAATAGTTACCTGGCCAGGTCCGCTTATTTGACTCCATTCGTATAATTTAATAGAGCTGGCAGGTGATGAGGCAGATGCATCTAAAACTACTTTTGCAATAGGAAGCGTAATTGTTATATCAGCTCCTGCATTGGCCGCAACCGGACGATTCATAATCATCACTGGAACGATTACAGTATCGGAGTATAACTGGCTCTGCGGTATATGAATGCTCCTTCCAATACTTTTGCATTCCCAAAATAATTGACAACCTCTAGCACCGCCCATATTCATGTGTTCAATCTTGATATCATATTTTAATCCGGCAATAAGATCAATAGTGGACGAGGTAACTATATCCTTGTTATCTGCTCTATCGGTCCAACTGTCAATAATCTTTATATGATTTACCCATAAACGAAAACCGCCGCTACCCATCATTCTGAATTGATAACTCTCCGTATACTGAGCCTCTACCTTTCCGGTCCATCGCATAGAATAACCATCGCCTGTAATGCGATGATGCACCTGTGTGGGAGAAGCTCCTTTATCATAGGTCCATTGTTGAAACATGATCATACTATCAATCCTGGTATAAGCAAGTTTGTCAAAATTTGATCCATTAAAATATTCCGCACGTAAACCTGTGCCATCGCCATATAAATAAGGGGCGAAACTAGCAATGGTCTTTGTTTCTGTTTGTGAAATCATTGTACATGGCCCTGAAGCAGGTTGAATAAAAAACTTCGAATCGAATTGTGACTCTTTGGTGAATTCAAGCATTTTACCTGAAAAATTGCACTTGATCAAACAAACATGTTTTCGGGGAATCTCATTCGAAACGGGAAATGTATTCATTAAAACTGCAACCTGGCTATAATTTTTAAAAGTACATTCCCTAAATGCATTATAATCATCACCCGAAGAAACAGGGGAAGGATATATTTCAGCAACATAGGCCCTCTGGTTGGCACCATCAAACAATGTTTTTTCAAACCGAACGCCACTTGAATTACCCGAGGTAGCTTTAACCCTTACAAGTGAATTATAAAAAATACAATTAGTGTACGTATAAGAATTTATGTAAGCTCCATGAAAAAGGCCAAGATGATCATTATAACTCACATGGCCTGTAACAGTATGGTTGTTTGAGGTATTCTGCCATACGAAAAGCCCACTTCTGTTACTGTGCGACAAATTATTCTCAAATATCCAAACTCCCTCACTGTTTGCATTCCATGCATACGCCCCCAGGTTGTGTTCATCTCCGCTATGGCCATAAACAACTACATTATTGTTTGCAACATTTCCATCTCCCATATTCAGTTCCATTCCTCTGCTCGCTCCGTCAATTCCATTTTGGGAAACCAATGCAGTTAAATTACCCTCCCATGTTATATTGTGACTGAGTTCCTGAAAGTCCCACCAGAATGAAGCTTCCATACAATTAAACGCTACATTATTATTCATGGTAATACCATGCGACATGTGTGGAACATACACACGGTTTCCAAGATCATAAATTGCACAACCTTCAACCATTGAACCAATTGAACCGTCACCGCAATGGTGAAAGTGAAGTCCATACCTGCCGGTAACCAGTTCAGGCCGGCCTCGTCCACCTATCTTTCTTGGGCCCAGATGCCTTCCAGAGATATAACATATATGCTGAGGCACCGATGAACGGATAAAAATGTGTGATCTTCCGGTTGCAGTTCCTTCAATGCTTACATTTCTTGACAGATTGGCGACTTCCGGAGTCCAGGTTTTTCCACTCCCGGTTGAAACCTGGTCATGATTAAAAAGAAATGGAAGATCGACAGTAAATGTATTTCCACTTACTGCAATGATTTTTCTGCGTTCAAATTTTACAGCAAATGTATCTGTGTATGTATTAGATCGATCATCCCAATTAAATGTATTTGGTCCGGGAGTATCGGTCGGAACCAATACAATGTCATCTCCCACAGTCCAACCGCTTCCATCCTCAACTGTTAATCTTGATGAACCCGCACTCACTGAGCCCGTTGTCCTTGACCATCCCTTTTTCTTGGTGCCGGCGAGATCTAATTGCCCAGCTCCCATAACCCACAAACCAATGTCGCTATCTAAAACGTTGTGTCCACCTCCAACAAAATTACTTTCACTGATTCCAATAAAACAGATCCGGTGTTTAACAGCCGTACTCGAAGGTTTCATCACCAATTTTCCCTGAACTACTATATTTTTTGTAGACTGTAATTCTGCAGAGCGGGAATTATTAAATTGAAGTTCTCCGCCTGAATTGATATTAATGCCGGCCACTATAGCTGTGTTCAAATCAAAATCTACGATATGCCCTGCACTGATTACAGGAGTATCGCTAGCGTTTGGAATTTTTCCACCCCATGTCGATGGGTCTGACCATTTACCGGATCTAGCACTACCTAAGGTTCCGGTCAGAGACTTAAAAGATTCAGGAGCACATCCTATTGCCTGACGGTATAAAGTAGTTTTCTTTGTAGCACCAAGCGGAGACATTAACAATACACCTGTTGTGGCCAGCGAAGTATTTCGCAAAAAAATTCTTCTTGATTTGTTTTTCATAAGTATCGGTTTTTCTTTTAAGCAAGTTGGTAAGCTTTATCATAACTACTATGTATAAACGCTACCGGTTTTGGGTTTATTTTTCAAGGCGCCCATTTGTAGGGTACCCGATTTAATACGCTAAAAAATCACGTGGTCACATTATAATGCCATGTCTATGGTCATAAAATTCTCCAGTACCAGATGCTCTTTTAGAAATTGGCAGAGTTATCGGTCCTTGATTTAATATTGCGATTCTTAGGATAGTATAAGTATACCGAAGAAAGGAGCAACAAAAATTTGTGGAGGATTTTCTACAGAGGAAGATTTGTTTAAGGATTTAGCCATTAGTTGTCAAGGTTTTAATTTTCAGGATTTGGATTCGATTATTCTTAACAATTATAATGCCGAAATATTAGCTGGTAGAAATTTATAGATATACCTAATAATCTACTAAGGGTTTAACGATCATATTTAGAAGATGCATGATATACAAGCTGGGAAAGAGTTTTAAAGCGAAATGCTATTTGAAAACACGGCGGATAACTATAGGAAAATATTTGAGAAGTGTACAATAATAATCGTAAAAGTACGATGCCAATAATTTACACGCCGGGAATCAGCGCGTGTAATACTTATCCTTGTCAGATCACGTACGGAATTGATTTGCGCTGTTTGCCGCCTCTCTATTGGAATGAAGTGGGGACAAGTAGGATGCAGCAATTAATGAACGCAGGAAGTTTTTTTGACGGCCTAAGAGTGAGCTATTGACTGTGGTCAATTTTCGTCTAATGGTAATGTCTATGTATTTTGCTCCCGGGGTGCGTCACATCTGGTTGGATCGTTTAATCAGGTTCAGTATAGATATATTTACAGGATCTACACCAAAATGCTGGATTTACTTAAGTTAGCAAGGTGGGTGTTCCAACGACCCCAATGAACAAATCATTGATGTTGTGAACCGGGTGTTGGGTATGAGCGGGATTGATTCTTAATGAAATAAACGGAGATGTATAATCGCGGAAAAAATTTTACCTGCACCACCGAGTGATGATCGCAGGGACTATCTAAAAAATGCACAAAACATCATCAAAATGACGTAAACAGAATGGAGGACGACGATGTGAAATTAAAAGCCGCATAGCTTTCTTGATAGTATATATCACAGTTTCTAATTTGAATAAGGATAGTAGATACCTTAGCGAACATATTGAATTAGAGGAGCCAACAGCACATTTTCCCTATAGGCAATTTTAAAGGCTTTTGCCAGGATGGATCGCTTTTTTTTATGATAAACTCCAGGCAGAACTTTATACATAGCCTTGGCGCAAAAAGTAGCTCGCTTTTTAATGATTTTGCTAATTCCAAGCCTGGTTAAATCAAGCTGATATTTATTATGAGTTTCTATTTCCTTGTAAAAAAAATAATCTTCAAATGTGAACTTATAGTCTTTCAATATCTTCTGCGAAGCCTGGTTCGGATGCACCCTGAAATGAGACAATGTTTCAGGTATAATATAGCAGTCTCCAACAACCAACAATCGAAGCCACATTTCCCAATCAACAAGGCAATAATAATCAGGATTAAAATTGCCTACCCTGAGATCCGCCTTCCTGAACATCACCGTGGTTGGTTCTCCGATCCAATTACCGTTACCCTCACGCAGGGATTCAAAGATCACCTTCTTTCCGTCCTGAAGTCCCGTAAAAGGAAGAAGTCTTGTTTTCGTTTGTGAACCAAATATTTCCCTGTTAGAGGTTACTAACGACACTTTTGGGTATTGCTCCATGATCCCGACGAACTTCTCAAGAAGCGTCGGTTCGAATTTATCATCGGCAAGTAAAAATTTAATATATTCTCCCTTCGCATAAGTGAGACATTGATTGAAATTTTCAACAAGACCCAGATTGACCGGGTTCTTATAATAAGTGATTCGCTTGTCGTTTAAATATTTTTGGACTACTTCATCGGTATTATCCGTAGATACATCATCTACAATGATCATCTCAAAGTCGGTATAGGTTTGATTCAGGGCACTTTCTATAGCTTCCCCAATGTGATGACTATAATTGTATGTAGGTATTAATATCGATACTTTTGGTGAACCTTCCATATACTTTTGTTAACGGAAATACTGGTTATACTGCAAATAATGATCAATGGATGGTGATGCTAGCTCTCATGATTGCATTGGTGTTGTTTCTATAATCGTTAATATAACTGGTCCTTTTTGAGTTCGTGTAATCCCATTAATTAAGGGAGTAAAGAGTACTCTTTCAGCAAGGGCTATCTTCAGCGCTTTTAAAAATATAGTTCTTTCCTGCTTTTTATGTAACCGCGGTATCAGCTTATACATTGCGGTGGCACAATTTGCTGCATGGGATTTAATCACCTGATCCATATCGATACCGCTTTTATCAATTTTATAGCCATTGTTTTCTTTTATCGCCTTGCTTAGATCGTATTCTTCAAAATAATTAGTGAAATATTTCATTACCTTTTTTGTGAGTTGTTGCTCGTGATTTCTAACATACGCAAGGGGTTCTGGTATGATATAACAATCCCCCACTGTCAATTGCCTGATCCACATTTCCCAGTCCGGAAGCCATATCAAGCCTACCTTGAAAGAACCAAGATGCAGATTCGACCTGCGGAACATCACGCATGTCGGTTCTCCCAGCCAGCCCTTTGTATTTAGCGTATGATAGATTATATCTATGCCCTTGTGTAAATTTTTAAATGGTAATTCAACCGTAACAGAAGATTTTCCAAACATAGTTTTATTGCAGACAACGAGAGACACATTTGGGTATTGTTCCATAACATGAACAAATTTTTCAAGCAAGTCCGAACGAAATTTATCATCGGCACATAAAAACTTTATGTAGTCACCTTTTGCATAAGAAAGACATTTATTCCAATTTCCTACAAGGCCAAGATTGACCGGATTTTTATAATAGGAAATACGTTGGTCACCTATATACTTTTCCATTATTTCATCAGTATTATCTTTCGAGCAATCGTCTATTACAATCAGTTCAAAATCTGTAAAGCTTTGAGATAAAACACTTTGTATTGTTTCACCCAAACAATAAGCATAATTGTAGGTAGGGATTAAAACTGATACTTTGGGAGAATTAATCATTTTCTAATGGTTTGAGGGTAGGTCATTATTTTGCTTATATCGTAAGTATTATTCCAACCCATTCGTCACAATAATTTCTCCCATAGCGGATGAGCTCTCTTTTTCGGAGATCTCTTTTATTGCAAAGGCTGGGTCATTATATTTCTTAATCAAAGTGTATTAGGCCATCGTAGGAAGAAATTGCAATAGGATGGATTGGTTAAGTTTCGTCTGCCAACTAAATTATATAAATAAGCAGGAATTCGCAATATATAATTTTTCTTTTTAGTTTTTTAGCTCAGCATACAAATGGTCCAACCGATAGATCTGATACGGAAAGATCAACAGATCTATCAACATCATAGCCAAACCCGCCGGGGACAATGCTTTTCAACAGAACAAAGGAGCAGTCAAATGTGGATAGTTAAGTAGGAAGTATTTCTGAACAGTACAAAATCTAAAATTAATTACTTCAACGGAATGCCTACATTTTTGGGAAATGTCTTCTCTGGTTGTACTGAAGTAGCCAAGCCAATTCATTTTTTCTTCTTATATACGGTCACTTTTTGTTTTTTGGGGGCAAGAACTAAAACTTGTTTTTTATTAATTTGAATAATCCAAGTGTAATAACCTTTTCCTTGTATGCAATTGCAAATGCTTTGCGGATCGCGATACGGTTTTTTTCCTCATAGCTTTTATGTAAAATTCTAAACATTCCTTTTGCACAATGAGTTGCCCGATCTTTTATGATATGATCGATCTTAAGGGTTGAGTGTTGCAAGTGGTCGAGTTGATAAGGATTATGTTCTTTGATGTCTTTATAAAAATTGTATTCATCTACCCAATTCAGCACATTCGTTTTACTTGAAGCTTGTTTTGCATGGGCCCTGAAGTAAGATAAGGTTTCCGGCACTATATAGCAGTCGCCCAGCAGTAAAAGCCTCAACCACATATTAAGATCAACAAGGCAAGGATAGCGGGAACTGAAATTACCTATTTGCAAGCCGGTTTTTCTAAACATGACCACTGTAGGTTCCCCGATCCAATTACCCCGTCCTTCTTTCAACGATTCATAGATTACCTTATTTCCCTTTTGTAGTCCTACGAAAGGAAGCACCCGGGTTTTATTTTTCGCACCAAAGATGCCATTGTTGGAAGTGATTAAAGAGATATCAGGATTACTTTCCATTATTGGAACTAACTTTTCGAGTAAATGCGGATCAAATTTATCATCCGCTAGCAGGTATTTAAGATATTTTCCCTTGGAATATTCCAGACACTTATTGAAGTTGCCAACCAGGCCGAGATTAACCGGATTTTTATGATAAAATACCCTGCTATCAGATAGATATTTTTCAACTACCTGATCGGTACTGTCTGATGAGTTATCATCAACAATAATTAACTCAAAATGCTTATACGTTTGAGTTAGAACGCTTGTAATAGCTTCTTCAAGAAACTGGGCATAATTGTAAGTTGGTAATAGAACAGACACTAAAGGCGGAACATCCATACTTATTGTGCTAAATTATAATGTTTTGATCAGGCATTAAATTTCTTAGAAGTATTGGAGATTAGATGAATTTAGAAAGTTGTTATTACTTATCTTTCTTTTTTCCTGTTAACTGCAAAACAAGGGAACTTGCTAACACCCCCTCTTTCAAAGCAATTGCTACAGCTCTTTTAAATAAAGTTCTAAACTTTTTTTCCCTTAAACCTGGTAAAAGTTTGTACATCGCTCCTGCGGATTTAATAGCTGTTTTCTTTATCGTTCTGTCCAGGTTTAAATCGGAATGGTTTATATTATAATCGTTATGAGTTTTGATTCTCTTATAAAAATTATATTCCTCAAACCAGTTATCAAAACGGTAAACAATTGAAGACTGATCTTCATGAATTCTGAAGTAAGATAGTACTTCGGGAACAAAATAGCAATCTCCAAGCGATAATTGTCTAAACCAGAAATCCAAATCAACTAAACAAAAAAAGTTTGGATCGAAATTCCCAACTTTTAGATTAGATGCTCTGAACATAACAGTGGTTGGCTCTCCAATAAAATTTCCTCTTCCATCCCGAATAGCCTCCTTAATAATTTTTTCCCCGGGTTGTAAATATTCAAAAGGACTCTCTCTTAGCCTTGACTCTAATCCAAAGGTTTCACTTTTGGATGTCACCAGGCAAACATTAGGATGCTCATCTAAAATGCGCCTAAACTTTTCTAAAAGTTCAGGATGAAATTTATCATCTGCCAGAAGGTATTTGATATAATCTCCAGTTGCGTATTCCAGGCACTTATTGAAGTTTCCGATCATGCCGATATTTACCGGGTTCTTATAATAGGATATCCTCGGATCGTGAAGATATTTTTCAACGACCTGCCCGGTATTATCAGTGGATTGATTATCTACTATAATCATTTCAAAATCCTTAAAACTTTGATTTAGAACGCTCTGAATTGCGTCATCCAGAAAATGAGCATAGTTATAAGTAGGTATTAAAACCGAAATTTTGGGTTGGGGTTCCATGGTAATAAATTCTCTATTTTACGAGATACTTAGCAAATTTTCGAGATGTTTTTCTTTTTAATCCCTGCAGCCAATTCTGATATCGTTGTTGAAAAAGTTGCTCCTAAAATGCAATTTTAAAAGCTTTCCGGAATGCATGACGGCTTAAGTGTTTACCCAGTTCAGGAATTGTCTTTAACAGGGCGTGTTTTACACACAATGCAGCACGTTTTTAACAACCTCATCAATACCAGACCCTGCTGTATCAATATTGTATTTTTTTGCTGTTGCACATCCTTGCAAAGCCTGTATCCTTCCAGGCAGAGAACAAAACGCCTCCTTTTTTGTGCTTATGAATTTGTTCCAGGATGAAAGCGTACATAGGCCAGGATTTCAGGCAAAATATAACAATCTCCTACCGTCAACAGACGTATCCACATTTTCCAATCAGTATACTGAACGTACTCGGAAGAAAAATTCCCCACTTTCAATTTAGGAATTGAAGTCATCTAGTATTACTTTTTTGTAATTTTTAAAATTCAATCGGAATATTTGGATAATTTATACCAGTGAAAGCCTGATCCCAAACACTTGAAATTTTCATTTGGAAGTCGTGAGTAGCTGAAGTTAGAAATCGTTACAAGTACTCCTGGCGGAACAATCACTTTGCATTTTGTTGATTTATCAAATGCGGTCAAGCTCTAAAATATTAAATAAACAGTAAAGGAGCAACATATTCAACGGTTATCTTTAAGTTTAGATGGCATCTATAATTTCAGATTTGAAGGCCCTGGCAATTCAACAACCAGCGTTATTGTGAACCTTTTAAATTCTTACTACCTCCAGACCTTTAGTATTTTTTCATCTGGTCTGGTAACTGCTTGTTCTATCTCAATGTTTTTCAGGTCTTCTGCCAACAAAGTGGTAAATATATCGGCACCGTGCTTATTTAGGTGATGCTCATCCCTGAATAACAAGTGATTATTATTGATAGACAGATAGCGGTAGCTAAGAAACGGAATATGGCTCGTATCGCATATATATTTCAGCGTTGGGAAAAAAGCAGGATTCATTTTTTCATCCTTGAGCTTATATACAGGAGCATAAGTGATAACTAGCCTGATATTATTTTTCTTGCAGATTTTGATCATTTCTTCTAATAAAGCGGTGCCATCTGGATTTACAGGAAAATCAGTTGTAAGATATGTCATTTTAAACGGTAGGGGGATCGTATCCGTACCGCTTTCAAGATAACCCTTGTAGTGTGGCGCGAGCGGTTTTTCTTTGCCTGCCAATCCTGCAAAGGCACCCTGTCTTAAAAAATCATCCCATTCTGTAATTTGTAAAAAGGGAAGGTATTTTAATAGATAAACCCTTTTAGAAGGTCTCAGGCTGTTGAATACAATTTCATTATTGAGAAATGGAAAATAGATATTGGGGTTCCAGATAGGTGCTTCAGCGATTTCAAAAGCAGAAGCCGGCAAATCTGCTATTACATATCTTGGCGCTGGATGGCTTGCTAGGTAACATTTTAGAATCATATTAATTTCGAATAAATTAGCACCATCTATCCCTCCATTAAATGATCTTAAATTTAGTACCGAATCAATAATCTTCGGATTTATATGATAGTAAGTTCTTGAGGAACCAACAAATAGGGCATCATAATATCCTTTTCCGTTGATGATTTGTTTCAGTCTGCTTTGTTCAAAGGAGAAATAGGTGTTATACCCTTTGCGGAAAAAAACGAAAATGAGGGCCAGTAAACTGATACAGACAAACAACACTAACAAAAAATATTTTATGAATTTCATATCCTAAAACTGAAAATAGATAAATGATACATTGTAGAATACTCCAAAAAGAATAAGTAATATAATCATTCCCGAAGTAATGATGGTTTCCTTGCGAAGTGAATAGTTTTGATACAATAACCGCTCGCCGCGGGATCCTTCGAATAGTAATAAAGCGGCTATTGATGCAACCGAAATAAAATAACTGAAGTCGGCCATTTTTGGAATATGCACAAACTGCATGTCGATATCCCAAAACATTTTTTTAAGAATACGCCCTGCTTTTCTTAATCCAAAAGATCGAAAAAATATTAAGGACAGCGAAAAAAGGAAATAGGTTATTAAAATACCCCGCAATTTTAAATAAGGCTTTTTGGAAAGCTTCGTTGCTTTCACTCCAAACAGGTATTCAATTACGATTACTATGCCCTGAAATAACCCATAAAGAATAAAGGTTACTCCAGCTCCATGCCACAATCCGCTAAGAAAAAACGTTATGATCAACCCAGCTACTACAGACCACTTCCCGTAATCCCTCAGAAATATTACAATGGGTTGGTATAAATAATCTCTGAACCAGGAGGACAATGAAATATGCCAACGGTTCCACAACTCCGATGTGGTCAGCGAAGAAAACGGGGTTCTAAAATTTTCCATCAGGTTAAATCCCAATACTGTCGCAGATCCAACAGCGATAGACGAATAACCGGAAAAATCACAATAGATCTGAAATGGAAAAAACAACAGGACTGCCAACCAGAGATTAAGGCTGCCAGTTGTCTGGGCACTTGAATATACTTCATCAACATAAATGCCCAACCGGTCAGCAATCACCAGTTTCTTAACAAATCCCCATAACATAATTTTTAAACCCATGATGACACGGTTACCATCAAAATGTTTTTCTTCATGAAACTGATGTAGCATGTTCTGGGGTCGCTCGATCGGCCCTGCAACTAACTGTGGAAAAAACATTACATACAACGAATAAATTCCAAAATGTCTTTCTGCCTTTACATTTCCCCTCTTTACTTCAATAATATAGCTCAAGGCCTGAAAAGTGTGGAAGGATAATCCTATTGGCAGGAGAATATCTAAGTAGCGCAGTTCAAATTGTCTGAATCCTAGTGCGGATAAAATAATCGCTGACTGATCTAAGAAAAAATTATAGTATTTGAAAATGCAAAGTATCAGGATATTCAGCACAATAGCTAACACAAGAAGCAGTTTCTTGGTCTTCCCGCTGGCCTTTTCTATCAGAATTCCTGCAACATAATCAATAATAATGGTTGCAAAAAGAATGAGAATGTAGACAGGCACAAAGGCCATATAAAATATGCAGCTCGCAGCAAGTAAATGAAACCATCTAAATTTATGCGGCAGTAAAAAGTAAAAAAGTGTAACAACAGGGAAAAAAAGTAAAAAATCGAAAGAATTAAACAACATTTTGCGCGGCGTTAAGTATTAAATTAGCTCCGTTTATTTGCTGACTAGCACTTACAAAAAAGGCTATGGCTTCAGCTACTTCCTCTACTTTCAATAAAGCCTTTAAAGGATGTTTTGAAATCATTTCCGAAACAATCCTTTCGTCGGTATTATCAGTTAGAGACGTTTGCATAAAGGAAGGTGAAATAGAATTAGAAGAAATATTAAAACCAGCATTTTCAGCCGCCCATGATTTGCTTAATGACAATAAGTACGATTTGCTCGCCGCATACTCTGACCATCCTATAGGTGGCTTATTGATTAGAGCAGCAGAAAGAATCGTAATTATTTTTCCGAATTTATTTTTTCGGAAATGAATTAGTGCAGTTTGGGTGATCCTGATGGCTGGAAATATATTTTTTTGGAAGCTATCTATAAAATAATCCGGCTTGAGTTTATGAAAATAGTCCTGTTCAAAACCTGTCATAGCATTATTCACTAAAATCTGTAGATTTAATTCCTGCATCCTTCCACATAATATCTCAATGTCGGAAGGCACTGAAAAATCACACTTTAAAGCCTTTACATTAGAAAAAGAAGCCTCTAATGCCTTTGCGTTTTCAACAGATTTATTATAGCTAAAGAAAACATTATTCCCCTGGTCAAAAGCTAATCGTTTGGTAATTGCTTCTCCTAATCCGGAAGCGCCACCAGTAATTAAAATATTCATCAGATAAGCCCAATTTGAATTTTTCCCTTTGCAATTTTCTGTTTCTGTGCATTTTCAAAAAGAAAATCAAACATCACAACACTTACAGATTCGAATACATCACTAACTTTTGCGACGAAGAATAATTGATCATTCAAAAATACAGGATTATAGTATTTTATTTCCTGAGAATGAATGATCACATTTTTTATAGGCAAACACTCGCCAATAAAATAGGAAATGAAACCTCCCAGAATATTACCATGCATCACGGTCGAGACAAAGCCTTTCTTCTTTGCAAAAGAAAGATCTGTGTGTAAAGGATTTTTATCTCTAAACAAATTGATAAATCCATTATATATTTCCATATCAACAATAAATTCATGGGAAAAGATATCGCCTTTCAACATTTTGGTATCATTTTTTTTGTATGCCTTCGCACATCTCGCCGACATTACTATAAGAAGTGATTTCCGAAGTAGTAAACCTGATTTTAAAATGTTTTTCTATAGCAACAATTAATTGAATATGGGTTAATGAATCCCATTCTTCGATATCATTTGCGGTAGTTGTTGTCTTAAGACTAATCGCATCATTATCAAGAATGTTTTTAAATATTTCGTTAACCTGAACTAAAATTTCATCAAATGACAGCATAATTAATATTCTTTAATAAAGTTTTTGTTGATGTTATTGCGTCGGAAATTGAGTTATTTTTTAGCTGCTTAAAAAGGAAATAAATTGCACGATAAACGGACTGTATTTTAAATAAATTTATTACCAGGCGCATTTCGTATCAGTAGCCTGATTCAGCACTTCTTTAGTGGTCAAGAAAGTTTTTTTATTAATGTGTCTTTCATTTTGTATTTCGCCAGATCAAGCCTGTATCTTCCCGATTCAGGAACTGGATCAAAACCAAGTTGGGTATAATGATCCTTTACAATGCCGTTCTTTGCTGTCGGTATGTACTCCCCTTCAATGAATCGAAAATTTCCCTCTTTGGCAAGAGAAACCATTTCATTTAGTATTAATGACTCTATTCCTCTTTTCAAAACACGACAACTCATGATCCAGGTATCTACGAATAAATGCCCGTCTTTTTTCTCGAGGAAAACGGCACTTATCAAACCATAATCGCCATAGGTATCCGATAAAGAAATAGTGAGTGTCATAAATTCCGGATCACTCATCATTTTCCTGATGTCTTCATCTGTATATCGAACAGTACGTAAATTAAACTGGTTTGACCGTTGGGTGAGTTGTGCCACTCTCGGTCTTGTAAAATTATTGACGGGTTGAATAACTGCTGCCATATCGAGGCTGTTCAGAAATGCATCTTCATTGGCAAATGTTTTTTGCAATTCCATCCTGCCTGCTTCTTCCTGGTATTGTTTTGTTCTTTTGGCATCCTCTCCGGAAAAACTTGCAGTTTCAAACAAATTCAATGTTTGCAGGTACGACAAATATTCACCCGGATCCTCTGGTAAGTCAGGGACGGTTATATCGGGAATATTGGTTTTAACGATCCCGCGTTCGAAAGGATTGTCGTCAAGAAATACCATCGAATCGAACCCGATCTTTAATACAGATTGTATAAACAAAATATTATCCACTTTGGTTTCCCAATTGGCTACGAACACGGAAATATCACTGAGTCGTAGCGTCATATCCGGGTGTTTTTCAAAAACTTCTTTGGCTATGCTCTCGGTGTTCTTACTACAAACTGCCAGGATGATACCCCTGTTTTTGAGGTCGAGCAACCAGGTCTGTAATGCAGTAAAAGCTTTGCCTAGTCCCAGGTCTCCGATTTGAATATTTTCGATTCCATCATCGCCAATAACTCCACCCCACATCGTGTTGTCCAAATCAACGATCACACACTTTTTAAAGCTGCCCTGAATAGCGGCAATTATCGCGGAAGTGCTTTGCGCGAGCAAGGCGAGAAAATCCAGCGAGTATATAATATCTGCGTGGATGTACAATTTCGGATCGAAAGCTTCAGCCAGACCTTTAGTAGCGAAAAGACTTTGCGCATCTGCTATAAAAAGGTTTGGTTGGCGGACAGCAAGCCGCATTAATT
>Ga0136634_10000468_pt1 | contig 18033 bp, 7 predicted proteins | sample AntDrymUQ8332106_2_FD_104654 | JGI IMG/M metagenome (GOLD analysis project Ga0136634, IMG submission 104654) | Polar desert sand microbial communities from Dry Valleys, Antarctica - metaG UQ833 (21.06) | ecosystem: Environmental > Terrestrial > Soil > Desert | place: Antarctica: Dry Valley... | reverse complement strand
TAGAGTAGATGTTTCGACACCTTACCGCGTTTTACTTTTATTTAATAAAATCAGCAATTATAAAAAGCAGATTTATAATTCATTTGTAAAAAGAATGGGTGATCAGGCTATCGTTGATATAAAAATTCATCACTACAGCTCGAAGCTTTTTGAAAGCTACATTATTGATCATCTGGAAGAATATGACTATTTTCTGATTATGCCCTATTTCTATGAGCACATGGATGATGTTTATAATATTATTAAAAAGATCCCCCCTGAAAAAGTCATCATTCTTGATAAAGAACTTCCTTTTACGTACTTCAGGTATGCAGGCGTTTACCAGGATTTCAAAAACGATATTTATGAAGCTCTGGAATCCGGAATGGAGTTATTAAAAAAGTATAGGAAATTAATTCTCGTACATCCTAAAATGATTCCTCATGTGCATCCTCAGATTGTTTCCCATCCACCCGAAATAAAAATTGGTTTCCGGGATTTTTGTATGAATCAGCATTTTGAATACACTATTGTTGATGAAATAAACAGTGAGACAGCAATCAATCGCAAAGAAGTTTACATCGTTATCGAAGAAACTGACTTGATAGCCCTTATTAAAAGGTGTCGAAAAAAGGGGCTGAGGATTGGAAAAGATGTGGGTATAATATCGTATAACGAAACACCTCTTAAAGAAATACTACTGGAAGGTATAACGGTAATTTCTACCGATCATCCATTGATGGGAGAAACAGCAGCCAGCCTGATCTTGGATAAAAGAAAAGAAAAAATCAAAAATCCTTTTAAACTGATCAAGCGCAATTCACTGTAAAATGTTTTGGATGATTCAATGATACCAGCAACCAATGTGGAATCGTCGCCATCCATTTTTAATACGATCACAAAAGCATGGTCACAACGTAAAAAGATACTTAAGAATTTAGTCAAAGGAAAATATGCTGTTTTGCGTCTGATGGGTGTAATATCATTAAACCAATTTTCTGGTGCAATTGGTTTGGGCGCAATAAATCAGTACAAGATTTTTACAGCATAGTACAGTATGAAGGACTTATTTATTGTATATAAATTGTCGATGTTATGGAAACTGGTTTTAACTGCTCGCCCAATTCATCAATACAACTCATTTAAAAAAAGTAAAACGATTGCTATGTATCAAAACCTTCTTTCTATTTTTCTTTACCTACGGTCGCCCTTCTTTTTTCTTTTCTTTTGTCTTGTATGCTTTTCTTCTTACTCACAGGAAAATATAACTGTTACCGGTAAGGTCACTGACAATCAAACCAACCTCGGTCTTCCCAACGTAAGCATCACGCTAAAAGGAACAACAAGTGGCACAACGACGGATGTTCAGGGAAATTTTTCCATAGCTGCCAGGCCGGGAAGCCGTTTGATCTTTTCTTATCTCAATTACGCTCCACAGGAGGTTACTGTAACAACAAATGGGAATATAAATATTGCACTGGCTTCACAATCAAAAGAATTAGACGAAGTTGTCGTGGTCGGGTACGGGGAACGCAAGAAAAAAGATGTTACGGGGGCCGTGTCATCTGTTGGAGCCAAAGATATAGAAAAGAGTACTGCGTTTACTCCCGAAATGGCCTTGCAGGGTCGTGCTGCGGGTGTTTTTGTGAACTCGGGCGGTGGTGATCCTCAATCGAGGCCGACGATCCGCATACGTGGGGTCAATACTTTTGGTTTTTCTGAACCCTTGTATGTGGTAGACGGTGTTCCTATATATGAAGGCGGTGCCGGTGTTACAAGTGGGGCTGTTGGAGATATCCGCTCTCCTGTTAATATTTTATCCATGATCAACCCGCAGGATATTGAATCTATTTCTGTGTTAAAAGATGCTTCTGCTGCGGCCATCTATGGCGTTCGTGCATCCAATGGGGTGGTTTTAATTACAACTAAAAAAGGTAAGAGCGGTAAGCCAAGAGTTGAGATTGCTTCTTCTTATGGTATTCAAAACATCCCGAAAACAATTTCTGTCTTAAATACACAACAATATTTTGCACTCGTAAAGGAAGCCTATGCCAATAACCCGGATGCAAACACGAGTTTCGAGGCGAGGTTTGGCCCCTTATATGATGCGGCCAATTCACAATATGTTGGTAACGGGCCAACCTATGACTGGCAAAAAGAATTGTTGAATAAAAACGCTCCCATTCATGACCACAGCATTCGGGTAAGCGGAGGAAATGAGGGCACTACCTATTATCTTTCTGTGGGATATGCCAAAACGGAAAGCCCTTTAAAAGCAAATTATTTAGAACGTTTCAGCATCGCAACCAATATAGAATCTAGGATTTCCAAATTTATTTCCACGGGTCTCACCCTTCGTTTGGTCCAGGAAAACGCAGTTCAGAATACTGGAACAGATCTTGGAACGATGATGACGACAATACCGTTTCAACCTTTTTATGATGCCAATGACCCGACCGGGTTTGCAGCGGTAACTTACGGTGAATTTGAACCGAATCCAGACTTTGATCCTACCAAATTAGATCCCGGGGCTTCATTCAATTATAAGCCGGGTTTTCCGAAACTGTTATGGGGTCCTCAAACCCGCTTTAATGCTTTTGCGTTTCAAAGTCTTAATGACAACCAATATGACCTATCAAGAATTTTAGGTAATGCGTATGTTCAGATTGAACCCATAACCGGATTGAAATTGAAAGGTTCTTTCGGTGGTGATTATTTTGTAAACCTGCGAAAATCCTGGGGAAACAATGACGCGTACCGGTTTTCACAAACTCCCGGAAACCCTTTTGCGGGTCAGGATGGTAAAGCTGTGGGATCCTATGGCGAAAGACAAGGAAAAACCTACAACATCAATAAAGAATTATCGCTTAACTACAACCGAACTTTCCTTTCAAATCACAATATAGACGTTCTCTTGAATGCTTCCGAACAGTTTGGGCGATGGAATGTGTCGGACTTAAGTGGCAGGGTTGATTATGCCGATCCTCAATTCAGGGGTATACGTAACCAGCCGCCGTACACAAATGGCTTTGCAGGAATTTTACAGGAAGATGCTTTGATTGGTTATTTGGGAAGGATCAGTTATAAGTTCAGGGATAAATATTATCTGGATGGCACCTTGAGGTATGATGGTTCTTCCCGGCTTGCTCCTGGTAACAAATGGGATAAGTTTCCCTCCTTTGCAGTGGCCTGGAGAATTAGTTCAGAAGATTTCTTTCCGAAAACAAATTTTATCAATGATGTGAAGATCCGGGGAGGATGGGGCACACTGGGTAATTACCAATCTGCGGGTTATTACAAATTTCTCTCAAATGTAAATTTCGGACCTGATTATTCTTTGGGATCCGGAAATGGGAACGGCATCGGTTCGCAATTGCAGGGTGCAAGGCTACCAGATTTTGCAAATACCACCTTAACCTGGGAAAAACTAAAAACAACCAGTATTGGAGTAGATGCCATTTTGTTCAACAATAAAGTATCATTGACTGCCGAATATTATTCAAAAACGACTTTCGACATTATTCAGTCTGTCAGCCTGCCGCCAAATACAGGAATAGAAGTGCCAGCTGATTTGAATGTTGCGGAGGTCAGTAACAAAGGCATTGAACTTCAACTTGGCTATAACGCCAAGCTTGGCCCGGTTGATTTTAATATTGCCGGGAACATTACCACGGTAAAGAACCGGGTCGAAAAACTAAACGCGGGTACTCCTTTGGGAGGTGAAGCTGGAAGAATTGAAGAAGGGTATTCTCTTTTTTATCTGTGGGGACAGAAAACCGGTGGCATTTTTCAGACACAGGCAGAAATTGATGCCTGGAGAAAATCGCATACTGATGTGAGTATCGGGCAGTCGGCAACGAATCCGGCCACCGGTTACCGGTATAAGCCAGGAGATATGTATTTTCAGGATGTATATGGAAATCCACGCAATTCCAAGGAAAGGTTTAACCAGGCTCCTGACAGTCTTATTAATAGCAATGATCGAACCTACCTGGGCAAGACCATTCCCGGTTATTACTATGGATTGAATATAGGCGCTAATTTCCACGGAATTGATATCAGTATTTTCTTCCAGGGTGTGGGCGATGTACAGCGTTACAATTATCAAAGATCAAGCGGAGAGGGCATGGGTAGTCTGGCAAATCAATGGTCAACGGTTCTCGATCGATGGACACCTTCCAATCCTTCCACCACTACACCAAGAGCTGTGTACAACAATCCCTCAAATCCTTCGCGGTTCTCTGACAGGTATGTGGAGGATGCATCTTACCTACGATTAAAAAATCTGCAACTTGGTTATTCATTGCCAAAAACAATTCTTGGAAGAACAGGATTTATACAAAATTTCAGGATTTATGCCAGTGGGGTCAATCTTTTTACCATAACCCCCTGGACTGGTCTTGATCCGGAATTTGATGGTATTCCTCCAACACGACAATTTCTGTTGGGTGTTAATGCATCGTTTTAAAAAATAAATAATTAGAAGATGAAAATATTTAAAATAAAGTCGGTCCTGATTGTTTTGGTTTTAATTGTTGCAGGATCAATAGCAGGCTGTAAAAAATCCAGAATCGATTTATTGCCGCATGGTCCCACGGAGCAATCTTATTTCACCAAGGAAGATGACTATAATAAAGCTATCCTGGGTGTGTATGCGAAAATGACAGATTTCTTCTGGTACAATGGAGGTGCAGGTTCAACCCCGATGCCAGTATTTTTATTACCTGGTGATGATATTACCACGAACAATACCAATGAAGAATTTGAGCAGTTTGGTTCTCTTCAACCAAGCAGCGGCCGGCTGAGTTATTTATATGCACGGCATTATCAAATGATCGCGAGGGCGAACCTGATATTGCAAAAAATAGGGTCGGTTGCGTCGGGAGTGTACATCACTCCAAACATGAAAAATTATCATCAGGGTGAAGCGCTGTTTTTAAGAGGCTATGCATATTATAATTTGTGGAACTTCTTTGGAACGGCCCCGCTGGTTACCGAAAGGGTCACCAATCCTGACCAGTTTAACCCCACCAGCAGTACAGGCACTCAATTGCTTGAACAGGCAATCAAGGATTTTGGAGATGCTGCTTTATTGTTGCCCACTAGCTGGGACGCAGCAAACCGGGGTCGGGTAACCGCGAATAGTGCAAATGGTTTTCTTGGGAAATCTCTTGTTTTTAAAGCATCTGCTACAAAAACAGCCACAGATTATCCGGCAGCGATTGCCGCCTTCAATAAAATTGCAGGAGCCGCGCTGGTAGCTGATTTTGGTGAAAATTTTGCTTTCGATAAAGAAAATAACCAGGAATCATTATTTGAATTCCAGGCATCTCAGGCATTTGGTTTCGACAATGTGTGGCTAGATAACGACTTTGATAATGCTATAGGCAGCCTATCGATATTCTGGGGATTTTATGACAACAACTTTGCCCTATTCGGAACTTCCAGGTTTTATGCGACCTCTAAACTGGCGGCAGCATTTGAACCCCTTGATCCGAGAATTGATTCCACATTAAAACCGGCAGACAGAACCATCAAAAAATATGTTGTTCGCAATAAAGCCAATCAAAGCGGTCCTGGTTCTGTTAACAACTATCGCATCTTACGTTACGCGGATGTTTTACTTCTTAAAGCTGAAGCCATTTTGCAATCCGGAGGATCAACCACAGAAGCCATTAACCTGATCAACCAGGTCAGGACCAGAGCGAGAGCAATGAGAGCTGGCGGTCTTGTGCCTGCTAACCGATCCACGGCAGAAACAAATAAAACAACGATCATGAGTTGGATCATGTCTGAACGATTCATCGAGTTGGCGGGTGAAGGACAAAGGTGGTTCGACCTGAGAAGATGGCACATGCAGGGCATCATTACATTGGATAATTCATTTTTTAATTCCAATACAACAACAGTATCTTTTCAATCACCAAAACATCTGAATTTCCCCATACCCAATAGTGAACTGGACGTAAATCCAAATGTTGTACAAAATCCGGGCTACTGAGCTGGTCTATGTTCATGATATGTTTCACGTAAAATCGGGATACGTGAAAAGTGGATGCGAAGTCTATTGGGTTCCTGCTACTTTTTCATCATCGGTTAAACACTAGTGTTATGTGAAGCTTAAAATAGCGCTGTTGATTAGCCGGTCGTAAGACACGACCGGCGGCATCGCTGGTGTTTGTGTCCCGCGAACACTCAGAACTGGACACAGTAAACTTGACAGAATTGTCGTTTTTGTATAGGTTGGTTAATAGGGCCCTCTTGAACAAAGAGGGTCTTTTAAAAATCCTTTGATCAATAACACCATATGAATGCTTTTTTTGTAAGTGCTTTGCTATTCACCCTTGCAGTTCCCGCTTCCTGTAACAAATCTTCCGGCCCAACGGATAATCATAAGCCATTGGTTACACTCGAATCAATCCTGATCAAGGCCAATCCTTTTACTTATACATTTATAGCAACAGCCAGTGATGTGGATGGCGACCCGCTTAAATATTCCTGGAATTTTGGAGAAGGAACGAGTAAGGATGGAAACTCACTGGAAAATTTTTCATACCCGGAAGATAAAATATATACCGTTAAGGTAACAGTGAACGATGGAAAATCTGCAGCAGTTGAAGCCAGCATTACAATCAATACCAAAACGGTTTCTATAGTAATAAATCCCAATGAAAAATTTCAGATAATGGAAGGTTTCGGTGGTTTTGGGGCACAGGATGTATATTGGTCGAACGGTCCTTTTACAAGTGCAGCATATATAGACAGATTGGTTAACGAACTGGGTGTAACCATCATCCGGGATGAATTGCCTACCAGTTTTGAAATCATCAACGACAATGCAGATCCATTGGTTACTGACCTGACAAAATATAATTTAAACAATGACATAAGCGGACACCATAAACCTTTAGGGGCCAGGTTGTCTTTCTTCAGGGATGCTAAGGCAGCGGGCGTTGAAAAGTTTATTGTATCTGTATGGAGTGCTCCGCCCTGGATGAAAACAAATAACCGGATAGACAACGGTACTAACCAGAACAGCGCTCCTGTTTATAATCCTACCCCAACCTCATCCAGCAATCAATTAAGAACCGATATGTATGAGGAGTTCGCGGAAATGTGTGCGGCCTACATTAAAATCTTCAAACAAGAAGTAGGTATCGACCTGTATGCTTTGGGTATCCAGAACGAACCCAGGTTTTCTCAATCCTATCAATCTACCCTATATAGCGGAACTGCTTTGCGGGACCTTTTGAAAGTGGTTGGCAAAAGATTGAAGAATGAAGGGTTGACAACAAAATTATTTTTACCGGAAGATATCGGCTGGCTGGGTGGGGTAGAAGGAATGATAAAACCCACTTTGGATGATCCAATGGCAAGACAATATGCTGATATTGTTGCAGTGCATGGATATGATCTGGATGGCGTTACAGCCGGTTCTCCCAACGCACAAACCTGGCAAACGATGTATGGCTGGGGAGCTGCTTATGGAAAACCACTGTGGATGACAGAGACATCCGGATTTAAAAATGATTGGTCAGGGGCAATGTCTTTATCAAAAGCAATGTACACGGCAATAAGGCATGGCCATGTTTCTGCCTGGGTTTTCTGGACAAGCAGCACTTCTACGTTAGATGAATACAGTTTAATGAGTTCGGCGGGAGAAAAAAGTAAAAGATTTTTTGTGTCTAAAAATTTTTACAAATTTATCCGGCCCGGTGCGCAGCGAATAGCTGCAGACGCTGCTACTGACTCTAAAGTGTATCCGCTTGCCTTCACCCATAGTTCGCGGCAATCCACAACACTTGTACTCATTAATGACAACACAGAACCCCGGGCCGTAAAGTTATCGGGGTCTGGATTACCATCTGATTTTATACAATACCATTCGTCTATTAATGAAAATTGGAAGGATAATGGAACTGTAAAGAGTGATGGAATTCTATTATTACAACCACAAAGTGTTACCACCTTGTACAGGAAGAATTAGAGAAGTGATCCCATCATTATTTAAATTTAATTATGATCTTTTTTAAGCAGGCTATCATAAAATCCTGCATTGTCTTTTTTATTTTAATCGACCTGATTTCTTTTCGTTTATCGGCGCAGAAAAACGAAAGCCCGGTTTTGGTAATTCCTTCTAATCCAAAAACCGGGTTAGGGGTTTCTGTTCAGAAAGCCAGGCCGCTCGACTGGTTATCTGTAATGGCAACAACCGGAAAGTCTATCCAGGTATCGGATGGAGCTGGCAAAGTCTACGCAAATGGGTCTGTCGGCTCTTTCGATAATTTCCTTGTTGGGGGAAATTTGGGTTTACATACTGTGACCGTGTTTGATGCGAATGGCAAAAAAATGTACACTGCTCAATTTGAAGTAACAGCTGAAACCCGTATTGATGACGGAGGGTACTATAAAAACATGTTTGATGTTTTTTACAACAGCATGTTAACGAATAATGCTGAAACTGATTCTGTAACCTGGAATGGTAAAAAGTATCATTTTTTTGTACCATGGGGCCTGGATCATTATCACACCATGAAAGGATTGAAATACTTCAACGGCAATGGAGCACAGTTTGTGGATCTGATGCGTGAAGCACAGAGGGAGGATGGAATGATCTGGAGTTTTGTCCAATACCAGCCGAATGCTGATTATTTTTTAACCAGGGATAAACATACAGGCTATTCGAAGAGGATAGGAGACCGGATCTTTGTGCGTCAGCCAACGGAAAATCATCCTGAATATATTTATGTGAATACCATCTATCAATGTTGGAAAGCCAATGGTGATAATGCCTGGATGAAAAGAAATCTGCTCTCCGCTTCAAAGGCTTTAGATTATACGCTGAATGATCCGGCGCGCTGGAGTAAAAGATTCGGATTGTTAAAACGAGTCTACACAATTGATTCCTGGGATTTTCAGGTTGAGGATGAATACCTGCCGGATCTTGGAATCACTAATAGCATGATCATGGATCCGGTAAAATCTAAATTCGGAATATTCTTTGGGGACAACACGGGGTATATTGACGCCTGTTACGAACTCTCGGAAATGTATTTGGAATCAGGAGATTCCGCACAGTTTAAAAAATTCAGGAAACGCGCTCAGGATATCAGCAGGCGGCTAAATGCACTTTCCTGGAATGGACGATTTTTTACTCACTTTATTGAGGAAGATTCTACCGTAAAAAGAAATCTTGGTGTTGATGAAAAATCGCAGATCGCGCAGTCGAATGCTTATTCACTTAATAGAAATATTGAACCATCGCAGGCAAAAGCCATCCTAAATACATATCAGCAATTAAAAAACAACTTGCCGCCGGGTTCACCCGGAGAGTGGTACAGTATATATCCTCCATTTCAAAAAGGCTTTGTGATTCACAATGAGATCTGGCAATACATGAATGGTGGGGTTGGAGGGCATGTTGCCGGTGAGCTGTCGAGGGGTGCCTTTGAACATGGTTATGAGAAATATGGGGTTGATATTGTAAACCGTTTGTATGAACTTGGGAAAAAACACGGTGATAAAATTTATTTCGCCTATACCGGCTCCATGCCCGGGTTGCCCGGCCCACCCGCTTACCGGCCATTGAACATTGCATCATTTGCAAATATGGACACCCGGGTGAAAGAACCAGTTGGATCGAAATCCTGGATGTTGGGTAAAAGACCTGGCGATGATCTACAAAACCTTCCCGTAGGAGAACAAACTTTTTCAAACATCAAATTTCAGGTTATTGATCCTGAAAAAAACGATCGCAAAGCAGTTGTAGCTGTGTCAAAGCTGGATGGATTTCCGGCAACCGTTCAGATACCCATTGAAGATTCTGCTGCCTGTATCTATCTTTTGCATACCTCCACGAAACCTGTTTCTGAAAACATTGTCGGTGCATTGACTTTTAACTATTCAGACGGCACCGAAGAATTGCAATACATTGTCATGGGAAAACACCTGACCTATTGGTGGTTCTCCGAACTTAAAACCGATTATTCCGGCATTGCCTGGTACGGAAAAAATTCCATTTCAGAAGGAGTCGGCCTTAGCTGGTGTGCTATTGACAATCCCTTCCCTACAAAAAAAATCAGTAATATTATCTTACATGCACCGGAAAATCAAAGTGGCATATATACCGTGCTAGGAATCACCTTGTCGAACAAAAAACATGCTGTTCCGGTGAATACGGTTTCTTTTGGAGGGCCTGATAACTGGGCAGCTGCCACAGCGATGGCATCACTGGTTGAGGGTTTAGCAGGCATAAAAGATGCGCCGCAAACCGAATCATTTTCAACACCGGTGGTGTCTCCACGTTGGAGCTATACACTTACTGATAGTGTGGAAGTAACCATCGTTTACGAAGCCTCCGGAAGCTATGTGGCGTACCGGCATACTCATGACAGGAAAAACAAGGCATTGATGTTGAATAGTACTGGTACATCAAAGACAATCAGGTATCATATTTTGTTGCCAGAGCAGATCGCTCGTGTCCGCGCAGTTATGGTTGATGGAAAAGAAATTGAATTTGTGGTTACAAATAAGGGCTCCGCCTTTTATGTGGATATGGAATTAAAAAACGATAAACCTAAAAAAATTCTGATAAAATATTAGATGAATGAAAATTATTCTTTCCTTTTTAATAATTGTGTTCTCAGTATTGGCCAGCAAAGTTATTGGGCAACGCCTGATAGTTCGGGCAGACGATATGGGAATAACCCATGCTACAAATCTTGCATGCATTGAAAGTTATAAAAATGGGATTGCCCGCTCTGTAGAAATCATTGTTCCGTCTCCCTGGTTTCTTGAAGCGGTCCACTTATTAAAGATAGACTCATCTTATGATGTCGGTATTCATTTAGTGATCACCTCGGAATGGAGTCATCTAAAATGGCGCCCCATAACAAATGTTCCTTCCCTTACAGATTCTAATGGATATTTTTTTCCTACAATATGGAAAGGATCGGCAAATTTCCCTTCTTTGCAGGATCAGCAGCCTGATTTTTCAGAAGCTGAAAAAGAATTAAGGGCACAAATAGAAATGGCCATGAGGCATCTTCCCCGCATCAGCCATATTTCCACCCATATGGGCTTTAATGGATCCAATCCGGAATTAGACAAATTGGTGCAGACACTTTCCGACGAATACAAACTGCCGATGCTTGACAAGAAGATCGTTTCTTTTCCTTCAAATGCGGCGATGCGATCAGACAATCCCGCAATAAGGGAAGCGGCCTTTATTGAACAGCTGGGAAAATTAAACAAAGAAAAGACCTATTTATTAGTCACGCATCCCGCTTTCAACAATGCGGAAATGGAATCCGTTCAAACACCTTCTTACTCAAATGTCGCTAAAGACCGGGGAGCCGATCTGTATTTGCTTACCAGTAAGAAAGTAATAAAGGCAATACAAAAATCAAAGATTCAATTATTAAGTGTGGGTGAGGCTTTAAAAAAAAATCAGTAGACTATGTTGGCAAGGAATATTTTGGTTTGGTGTATTTTAACTTTTGCAATACAAATTATAACCCTGGCACAATCAAAGGGCCTTGTTTCAAGGGTAAAGATGTTTAACGGAAGGCCCACGATATACATCAATAACGTTGCACAGTATCCCATGATCTATTCACTTACAGATGTACCTGGTGGCAGGTGGAGCTGGGAAGAGCTGCCACAATATAATCTACAGAATTTTTGCAAGGCTGGTATCAATTTGGTTCAGGTAGATCTTGCCCTTGACCATATATGGAAGCCCGATGGATCGATTGATTTGAATACTACCCAAAGACAATTGAGGGGTGTGATCGATGGTTGCCCCCATGCCGCCATCTTCATCCGTTTACATGTTAGTCCGCCAAAATGGTGGCAGGAAAAATACATCGAAGAACTTACAATATATGCAGATACTGTTGCAACGCCCGATATCAATTGGGGCCTTCAACGAATTATCGAAGATGATGAAGAAACACCCAGGCGCACCAGTATCGCTTCTTTAAAATGGCAGCAGGAAGCTACAACTGTATTAAAAAAGTTTTTAAAAAAATTGGTCTTGCTGCCTGAAGCAAACGCCCTCGCCGGAATACAGGTTGCAGGGGGAGTGTATGGCGAGTGGCATTATTGGGGTTTTATAAACAATGAACCTGACATGAGTAAGCCAATGAATGATTTTTTTCGTCTTTGGTTGACAAAAAAATATTTAAATAACAAAGCTTTGCAAAAAGCCTGGAATGATCCGGAAGTTTTACTGAATACCACAACTTTACCAACGTTGGCTCAGAGAAAAATAACCGGGTCCGGTATATTCCGCAATCCACCAAAAGAGAGAAAGATCATTGATTATTATGAATCACAACACAGTTTAATTGCAGAGACCATTCTCCATTTTTGTAAAGTAATAAAGGAAACCTGGCCGCGACCAATCATTACGGGAGCATTCTACGGATATTTCTACTCCGTATTCGGCAGGGAAACTGCGGGAGGACATTTGCAATTACAACAAGTTTTGAATTCACCTCATATTGATTATCTCAGCGGACCTGGAACCTATTACCCTCAGGCTGTTGAAACCGGAGATCCTTATCGTTCGAGAAGCCTGATCAATTCTGTAACGATCCATGGAAAGTTGTGGTTAGATGAAATGGATCAACAACCTCCGCTTCTGCCCCTGAAAGATTTAAAATATCCCGAAAGTTTGCTGAAAAGCATTGCAAACACCAGGCGTAATTTATTAGCTACCTATACAAAAGGTCAAGGATTGTGGTTTTACGATTTTGGACCTTCCGGCTTCAATGGCGGACCTCGATTAAAAGATCATGGATCATTTGGTTGGTGGGATGAACCGTCCTTGATGAAAGATATCAGGCAATTAAAAAAGCTTTTTGATGATAAAATGACAAAACCTTATACAAACGATGCAGATGTATTGTTGGTACATAGCACCGAAACTTTTTATTACACAGGAAGTGATAAAAAGCAAAGTTATATGGGGCATTGGGCAAACAATTGGGTTCCACCCGCAATTTACCGCAGTGGAGTTGTACATGACATTATCCATATAGATGATCTGGAAAAAATTTCACTTGATCGATACAAAGCCATTGTTTTTGTAAATGCCTGGATGATCACTCCCTCGAAACGGCTCTTCATTGAAAATAATGTTTCCTCAGGGGACCGTCACCTTGTTTGGCTGTATACTGCAGGATACTGCGATGGTGCTACGTTAAACAAATCATTTGTTGAATCACTGACTGGGATAAAAATGAAAATAATTGCACAGAAGGAAAAAACCATTATCGAAATTGTGCCTGAAATATCCAAAGAGCCTGATCTATCTGTATGGGACAACTCTGTCAACCCATTATTTGTAAGCACGGATCCTTCGGCAAAAGTTTTTGGACAAGTGAAAGGTTCAGGGCTTGCAGGTTTCGTCATGAAATCATTTAAAAACCATACTTCCTGGTTCATTTCATTGCCACCTGCAGATGCTGAGTTGTGGAGATATATTTTTAAAACGGCAGGCGCCCATATTTATAATGAAAGTGGCGATATATTTTATAGCGGTGGGGGGTTATTTTCTATACATACTTCAAAAGGAGGTAACCGGAATATAAAACTTAAAAATGGAAAGCTGATAAGTATCGTGTTGCCTGTCAATTCTACTACTATTTTAGACTCTGAAGACGGCTTGCAACTCATGTTAAATGGTGAATGAACGACAATGCTTTGATCGGAACTTTCTGAATCTATGTAAGAGTTGTCCGCGTAATTTTCTCAGGCAAGTCACCGTGGATCTCTGATGTTTTGATTACACGATGAGAGACTCGCCTAAGAACTCGAAACGACAAATGCTGACAGTTCATTAAATTAAAATATTTTTAATTTTTTATTTTGAAGCCAATTGCTCTCGATGGTAAGAATCCGGAAATTTTATGTGCAGATATATTTTAGCGCCATAGTATCCATTGGATGTTGTCTTTCTGCGTGCAATGACACGGCAACCTTATTCACAAGCATCTCCCCCCGCGAATCGGGTATTCATTTTGCCAATACTGTTTCAGAAAATGATTCAGTCAATCCCATTGATCTTGAATTTTTATACAATGGCGGAGGAGTTGCCGTGGGTGATTTTAACAACGATAATCTTCCCGATTTGTATTTTACTGCTAGCACCGCGTCCAATAAGCTTTATTTAAATAAAGGAAAGCTTGAATTTAAAGATATTACCGAACAATCGGTCGTTACAGGTGAAGGCCGATGGTGTAGCGGTGCATCCGTGGTTGATATCAACCAGGATGGATGGCAGGATATCTATATAAGTGCATCCATTAAAAAAAATGCCGCAGACCGAAAAAATTTATTATACATCAACCAGGGTTTAAATCAGGATGGAGTTCCTTCATTTAAAGAATTGGCCGCAGCATACAGGTTGGATGATACAAGTTTCTCTGTTCATTCAGCCTTCTTTGATTATGATAATGACGGAGACCTGGATATGTACCTGGTGACCACCAAACTGGCAGAAAGAGATGCAAATGAATTTCTAAATAATAATGTGGGTGACACTTCCAGAACAGATATGGACAGACTGTTTCGCAATGACTGGAGTGATTCGTTGAAACACCCGGTATTTACCGATGTATCTGTAGCTGCCGGCATCGACCATCATGGATACGGACTTGGTATGGGCATCGCCGATATCAACAAAGATGGTTGGAAAGATATTTATGTCACCAATGATTTTTATGGAAGTGATTTGTTATACATCAACAACAAAAACGGAGGCTTTACCAATAAAATCAGTAATTATTTTAAGCATACTTCTCAAAATGCGATGGGAAATGATATTGCGGATATCAACAATGATGGCCTGGCAGATGTATTTGCTGTGGACATGAACCCGCGAGATAATTTCCGAAAGAAAAAAAACATGAACAGCAGCAATTACTACATCTATCAAAATATGATTTATGGTAACTATATGCTCCAATATGTGCGTAATACATTACAGTTAAACCAGGGACCTGTAATACAGGAAGGTGATTCGATCGGAGATCCCATCTTCAGTGAAATTGGTTTCTTTAGCGATCTGGCGGAAACAGACTGGAGTTGGAATCCTTCGTTGGCTGATTTCGACAATGATGGTCTTCGTGATATCATCATTACCAATGGATATCCAAGAGATGTTACGGATCATGATTTTGCTGCTTTTCGTCAGCATGCCAGCCAGAATGTTTCAAAAAAAGAGCTGATCGGGCAGATGCCGATTATAAAAATTTCAAACTATGCTTTTAAAAATAATGATAGTCTTCAGTTTACAAACGTTACGGAATCCTGGGGAATGAATGAACCGTCATTTTCAAACGGGGCCGTGTATGTGGATCTGGATAATGATGGGGACCTTGATTATGTAATCAACAATATCAATGAAAAGGCCACCTTGTATAGAAACAATAAAAACACCAGTGAAAAGATCAATGGAAACTTTTTAACGGTACGATTTAAAGGCAGCTCGCATAACCGGGATGGTCTGGGTGCTGTGTCCGAGTTATATTATGATAGCGGAAAAATGCAGGTATATGAAAACTCGCCTTACCGTGGATATCTTTCAACGGTGGATAGAAAAGCTTTTTTCGGACTGGGTGCAGTGAAACGAATCGATTCATTGATTGTTAAATGGCCAGGAGGTAAACAGCAGGTCCTAAAAGGAGTGGATGTCAATCAGGAATTGACAGTGAACATCGCTGGGGCCTCTTTGAATTTTAATGAATCTGCGGTAACAATCCATAATAATCTTTTTACAGATGTCACCCGCAAGATGAATATCAGCTATAAACATGAAGAGACTGACTTTATAGATTTTGACCATCAAAGGTTATTGCCGCACAAGTTGTCCCAGTATGGCCCGGCGCTGGCGGCAGGAGACATTGATGGAAATGGACTTGATGATATCATCATCGGGGGAACAGGTGATTTTCCTGCTTATATATTTTTGCAGCAGACCAACAAAACATTTATATCAGCACCGCTGCCGCTGGCAACAGGAAGTGATGCAAGACGACCGGAAAACATGGGAATATTGCTATTTGACATAGAAAATGATGGCGACCTCGATTTATATATCGCTAATGGCAGTAGTGAATTTGCCCCCAATACAAAGAATTTCCAGGACCGGTTATACCTCAATGACGGTAAAGGAAAATATTCACTCGCTGATAGCGCATTGCCAATAAACTATACCAGCAAAAGCTGTATAAAAGCGCATGATATCGACCAGGACGGCGACCTGGATTTATTTATTGGCGGGCGTGTTCTACCCGGCAGTTACCCAATGCCGGTAGGAAGCATGATTTACAGAAATGACTCCAGGCCGGGAAAACCGCGGTTTACGGATGTTACCGGTGAGCTAGCAAAAGAATTGCTGAATATAGGATTGGTTTGTGATGCCGTATGGACCGATTTTGATAATGATGGAATGATTGATTTGATTGTGGTAGGAGAGTGGATGCCCATCTCCTTTTTTAAAAATATTCAAGGGAAATTTTCAAACATCTCCCGGGAAACCGGACTACAGAGCTATCTGGGATGGTGGAACAGCATTGCTGCAGGTGATTTTGACAATGATGGAGATATGGATTATGTTGCCGGAAATCTGGGAAAGAATTCTTTTTACCGGGCTTCAGTTGATCATCCAGTCAGGATATATGGGAAAGACTTTGATAAAAATCAGCGGTATGATATTGTTCCTACTCTTTATTTACCGGATGCTGATGGAACTCTCAAAGAGTTTCCTGCAAACAACCGCGATGAAATGATCGATCAGCTTCCAGGATTAAAAAAAAGATTTTTGACGTATAGCGAATTTGGAAAAGCGGAATTGAAAGACATTTTTTTTGCGGATGAGTTGCAGGATGCCCTAAAGTTAGAAGCAAATTATTTTGAAAATGCCTATATTGTTAATCGGGGTAACGGTAAATTCACCATTCAGGCGCTTCCACAGGAAGCACAGTTTGGGCCGATTTATGGTCTTGTAGTGGAAGACGTTGACGGGGATGGTAATCTTGATATCGGCGCCACGGGAAATGATTTTGGTACTGAGGTAAGCAATGGGCGGTATGATGCATTGAATGGATTATTAATGTGCGGCGATGGCAAAGGAAATTTTAAGTCTCAACCCATTTTGCAATCAGGGATATTTCTTCCTGGTGATGGAAAGGCCCTTGTGAAATTAGCCGGACTAAACCATGATTTTTTTCTGGCTGGTTCACAAAACAGGGGTTCTTTGAAAATATTCAAAAAGAAGCAGGTAAAGCAACAGAAAATAATTAGGTTGCATGCCGGTGATCAAATGGTTTTTTTTACCTTAAAGAATGGGGATATAAGAAAAGAGGAACTGGTATTCGGAAACTCATTTTTATCTCAATCCTCAAGATTTGTTACAGGGGATATAAACTTATACAACAAGATTGAGGTAGTCAACAACAAAGGAGTCAGGAGAATCATTCAATAATAATTTATATAAACCACAATTAGTTAAAATGGCAAAAAAGAACATGCCCAATTCACGCAGAAATTTCATCAGGAACGTTTCGATCGCTGCCACCGGATTTTATATTGTACCCCGGCATGTGCTGGGAAGAGGTTTTGTAGCGCCAAGCGATATGCTGAATATTGCGGGAATCGGTGTTGGCGGAAAGGGAGAAAGCGATTTAAGTGAATTTATGAAAAGCCCCAATGCACGGGTTGTCGCCTTATGTGATGTGGATGACAGGCGAGCCGTTAAATCAAGGGAGCGTTTTCCGAAAGCAACCTATTACAAGGACTACCGGGAAATGTTGGACAAGGAAAGAAAAAATATTGATGCAGTCTCTGTATCAACACCGGATCATACGCATGCCGTAGCTACCTTAAAGGCCATGCAAATGGGAAAACATGTGTATGTGCAAAAACCTCTAACGCACGATATCTACGAGGCGCGAATACTTGCCATGGCAGAGAAAAAATACAAGGTAGTAACGCAAATGGGTAACCAGGGAGCTTCCGGTGATGGTGTTCGTATGATGCAGGACT
>Ga0136634_10000467_pt1 | contig 18049 bp, 17 predicted proteins | sample AntDrymUQ8332106_2_FD_104654 | JGI IMG/M metagenome (GOLD analysis project Ga0136634, IMG submission 104654) | Polar desert sand microbial communities from Dry Valleys, Antarctica - metaG UQ833 (21.06) | ecosystem: Environmental > Terrestrial > Soil > Desert | place: Antarctica: Dry Valley... | reverse complement strand
AGCAGCAGGACATCGCCCGCGACTTGAATCAGCAGTTTCAGAATCTGCCCGGCATCATCGGCTTTGCCGTCAACCCACCGTCGCTCGGGCAGTCCTTCCGCTCTCTGCCGGTCGAGTACGTCATCATGGCTCAGTTGCCGTACACAGAGCTTGACGCCATCGCGGCACAGTTCATTGCCGAAATTTCCAAAACCGGGATGGTGCAAAACCCACAGTCGGATCTGCGCCTGAACACACCCGAATTAAGGGTCGATGTCAATCGCGACAAGCTAGGAGATCTCGGAATTCCCGTCGAAGCGGTCGGCCGCACGTTGCAGACGATGCTGGGTGGCAGCCAGATCACACGCTTCAAGAAAGACGGCGAGCAATACGACGTGATCGTGCAGGTGGCACCGCGCGATCGAAGCCGGCCGAACGACATCAGCGATATTTATGTGAGGGCACGCGACGGTTCGATGGTTCAGCTGGCCAACGTGGTCACAGTGCTCGAAGGTGTGTCGCCATCTTCGTTGAATCACTTTCAGCGGCTGCGCGCCGTCACGATCACCGCCAACCTTGCGCCTGGCTACACGATCGGCGACGCATTGAGGATGATGGATGAGACCGCTCGCCGGGTGCTGCCACCCGATGCACTAACCGATCTGAACGGGCAGTCGCGCGAGTTTCGCGATGCGAGTGGCAGCTTTTATTTGACCCTGGTGCTCGCGTTGATCTTTATCTACCTGGTGCTTGCCGCGCAGTTCGAGAGCTTCGCCGACCCTTTGGTCATCTTGCTGTCGGTGCCGCTCTCCGCTGCCGGTGCGCTGTTCGCCTTGTGGATGACCGGGGGCACCTGGAACATCTATAGCCAGATCGGCATGATTACCTTGATCGGCCTGATCACCAAGCACGGCATTTTGATCGTCGAGTTCGCCAATCAATTGCAGGAACGAGGCGAGCAATTGTTCGACGCCATTCGCCAATCGGCGGTGTTGCGATTGCGGCCGATCTTGATGACGACTGGCGCCATGGTGCTCGGCGCCGTGCCGCTGGCGCTGTCATCTGGCGCAGGCGCAGAAAGCCGGATTCAGATCGGCTGGGTCATCGTTGGCGGACTGACGTTCGGAACCTTGCTGACGCTCTACGTCGTTCCGACGATGTACACGCTGATGGAGCAGGCGCTGGGTAAATGGATGGGGTCGCACCAGCATCAGCAGCAACCGGTGCCTGCGCAGCTTGCGCCGGCAGAGGGCGGGGCTGAGTGAAGGGCACGGCGTGACAGAACGCTGGGTTGTGCTGGACACCGAGACCACCGGGCTCGAAGTCAGGGATGGCCACCGAATCATTGAAATTGGCGCGATAGAAATTGTTGGGCGCCGTCGTACCGACCGCCTGTTCCATCAGTACGTCAACCCGGAACGCGACTGCGATGAAGGCGCGCTGAGCGTGCATGGCATCAACCGCGAGTTTCTGGAGGGCAAGCCAAAGTTTGGGGAGATAGCAGACGATCTGATCGAATTCGTCAGCGGCGCCGAAATCATTATTCATAACGCGGCGTTCGATGTGGAGTTTCTCGACGCCGAGCTCACGCGGATCGGTCGCAACAAGTTCAACGATTATTGCGTGAAGGTCACGTGCTCGCTGCAGCACGCGCGCGAGCAGCATCCCGGTAAACGCAACTCGCTCGACGCGCTGTGCGAGCGTTATGCAGTGTCGAACGCGCACCGCACGCTGCACGGTGCGTTGCTGGACGCCGGCCTGCTCGCCGAAGTCTTTCTTTCAATGACACGCGGCCAGGACAGCCTGGTGATCGATGTCCTGGACGACGACACCCTTCTCGGAAACTTCGGCGCGATCGACGCCTCTTCGCTACTCGCGGTGATCGCCTCGAACGATGAGATCGCGGCACACGAGGCGTTGCTCGACAGCATCGAGAAAGAAGCGCGCCGCCCCGCGGTGTGGCGCATGCAATTGGCCATGCAATAATTTCGCCGCTACCTAGGTTGGGCGCGGGTGGTTAGCTCAGCGGTAGAGCACTGCCTTCACACGGCAGGGGTCACAGGTTCGAACCCTGTACCACCCACCATAGTCAAGGACTTCGCGTTTTCGGCTTCACTTGCTGGCAGTACGGCATCTGTACGGCAAGTAGCTTCGGGCCGAACTGTCGACATCACTCCGAAAGGCGACTCGTGAAGCCACTATTTCTTGTACTGCTTTTGACGTTCATAGCCGCAGCGGTAGTTGCTCTAATCTTTGTCAAGAAGCGCGGTCTACTTAACTCGCCCGTCGGGGAGTGGCCTTTCTATCTCAAATGGCCTCTCACCCACCCGAACAGATTTTTATCACCGCCTCGTAGGCTCTACCAGACCACATCGTGCTTGCGCAAATACAGTTATCGCGTGTTGCGATGGAATGTAAAGTCATTGCCCGACGAACATGCCATCCGAACGGCTTTCATCCCAGGGACGAGTAGTGATGCTCGCGCCCCTAGAACGGGCCCTTGAAACATATTCGGCCCCTATGTTGGTGCCGGCCCACACAAGGAAACGACTAATTGCTTTAGCGCGTTGATGCTCGCCGGCGGCAGAGCATGTTCCCTCTTCGCCTTCTCCACACATTCGTCGTATTGCTTCTTGTCTGCCTCGTTGACCGATGGCGTGCGAACGCTTCGCTGGGACGCTGGTGGCTGTCCGGCAATGCCGATGGCTGACCATTCCCGATACTCGGCGTAGCCGAACCAGATAAGCGCGAGCAGGATGATGCAGGTTAGGAATCGGCGCATCTCGATATCAGGGTTTAAGTTCTTCGATGAGCGACTCGCGTGAGTTTGAACTTCTCAGCACTTCAGTTCGGATTTTTCGTCTACCAACTTGCGACGATATTCGCGAAGCATATTTTGGCTTGTAGCGGACAACGGCTGCCGCACCGGTGCATCGAGACGCTCGATTTCAGCAAAGATCCCCGCGCAGCGAGCCATTCGCCGCTGTTGCGCAGGCGTCGCCGTTGGGTCCTGGGTGATAGCAGGTAACTTGCGCTGGGCGCCCGTATGCAAAATAAAAAAGAGGCTTGCTGCAACAAGCACCAGGGCGCACAAGAAGGCAACGACCAGCCCGAGTCGTTTCCCCCGCGTCGGATTACTTGAGCGGTTCATGCTGTTTTGAGTTGCTCGGCGTAAAGCCAAGGTGGCACCGGCGATTTATCACGCCACAATCCGCGCTTCTCATCGCGCGCTTCACGCTCGATCGCCCAAAGATTAAAACTTGCGCTGGCCGCCACGCTCGCACGTACCTTTTGACATGATGCGGCCGGCCCTTCCATATTTAGAGTCTTTGGCCCAGCGTACTTCGACCGCGCCCGAATTCCGATCGATCGTCCAATCGGAAGCGCCAGCGATCCTTGCCTTGATCGACGAAGGCGATATTTCTGCAGGCTCACCGTCAAGCGTCTGCGCTACCTCGTCGAACTCGAACCGCCGTATTATTCGGAGGCCTGTGGAAGGTGACACGATTCTGCAGGCCAGATAAACCCTGGCGTCATTGGCCGCGGCATAAGCGGGCCCAGTGGCGGCAACAGCTATCGCGAGCACTGCTGCGTAACTAGCTTCCCGGGCTTTCATAACGTAACGTTACCTTCTTCTCGTTCTTATCGATTGAACGAAGTATCGGGGCAACGGGCATCTCAGGTTGTCGCATGTGCAAGCAAGCCTTTTCATGGCGTCGGCGGTTGCGCCTTCGCAGCTCGAAATTCCCAAGGCGGCATCGGTGAGTCTTCGAGGTCGCGCCGCGTGTTCAAGTTCACAAGGCGGTGCCGCACGAGTTCCGCACTGAACAGTTCGATCATCCGACCCGTGCCGTACGTTAGGCTTATGCGCCACCTGCATGTCCAAGGCAACGATGAAGCTTCCACGCCCAATACACACGCCTGAGGTTGAAGAGAAGGCGTTCTGGTTACTGGTCATTGCGATATCGCTCGCATTCGCATGGATCATCTGGCCGTTTTTCGGAGCGGTCCTATGGGGGACCGTCTTGGCGATCCTATTCAAACCGCTTTATCGGCGCCTGTTTGCGGCCATGCGTCAGAGACGCGCCCTTGCTGCGCTCGCGACGTTGGCCATCATCCTCGTGATGGTGATACTGCCGCTGCTGATGATCACGGCATTGTTGTTGCAGGAAAGTCTCGGCGTCTACGGGCGGATAAAGTCGGGCGAGCTGAATATCGGCGCCATTCTTCAGCAGTTCTACGGTGGCCTGCCCACCTGGGCGACCCAGGTGATGGACCGCTTTGGCTTGACGAACGTTGCCTCCATCCAGGAGAAACTCTCGGACAGCCTGGCTCAAGGCATTCAATTCGTCGCCGCGCAAATACTCGGCATCGGCCGGAACACCTTTGACTTCATTCTCAGTTTTTTCATCATGGTTTACCTGCTGTTTTTCCTGCTGCGCGATGGTGACCCACTGCGTGAGCGCATCAGGGATGCGATCCCATTGCGCGCCGACGTACAGCGCGACCTCTTCACCAAGTTCGCTACCGTCATTCGCGCCACGGTGAAGGGCGGCATTCTGGTGGCGATCATGCAAGGCGCGCTTGGCGGACTGATCTTCTGGTTTCTGGATGTCCACGCGCCGGTGTTATGGGGCGTTGTGATGGCCTTTCTGTCGCTGCTGCCGGCGGTAGGAGCTGCCCTCGTTTGGCTGCCGGTGGCGGTCTACTTCCTGGTCACCGGTTCGATCTGGCAAGGCATTGTTCTGATTGCGTTTGGCGTTCTCGTCATCGGGCTGGTGGACAACATTGCGCGGCCGATTCTGGTCGGCAGGGAGGCCAGAATGCCCGACTACGTGGTGCTGATCTCCACGCTGGGCGGTATCGCCATATTCGGCATAAACGGTTTCGTGATCGGGCCGGTGATCGCGGCGATGTTCATGGCTGCGTGGGCGATGGTTGCTGCGTCAAGGGCGGAAACGCGGGATCGAGGCAAAAACGAAGGAACATGACATACCTCCGTCGATAACGGACGAAATCGCCGTTGCATGAGGGCTTTGCTCGGGCAGCTCAGGGCCAGGTTCGAACCTATTCACCCACCAATGAGGCCCGCTTGGCTTCCTATGTGCGGTAGCGCACATCTAAATCATCACAAGCAGCAGATACTAGCGAGGAATTCCTCTCACCTTCGAGGAGACCAGCCCTTTTAGCGCCGCCGACGGTTCGAGCGATGGCGCCGCAAGATCAATGACCGAGCGTATTCGATGATGCATGTGTTTTTGACCGATAACCGTACTGAACTGATCGCGCGATGCAAGGCAAAAGTGGGCATGCGCCCCCACCGCGCTGCGACCGATGTGCAGCTTGCACACGGGGTCCCGGCGTTTTTGGGTCAGCTCACGAGAACCCTGCGCGCAGAGGAGATGGGTGAGGCTGGCGAAAGCCTTCGGATTTCTGGCGCCTCGGGGGGCGGCGCAAGCGCTGTGTCTGAAATGGGCGTTAGTGCAGCCGTGCATGGCAAGGTGCTTCTGGACCTGGGATTTTCCGTGGACCAGGTTGTGCACGATTACGGAGACCTATGTCAGGCAATCACCGAACTGGCAGTTGAGCGGGACGCGCCTTTTGCAGTCGCCGAATTCCGCACTCTGAATAGGTGCCTGGACAATGCGATTGCCGATGCCGTGACCGAATTCGGCCTTTATCGCGACATCACCGTTGCCCAAAAGCAGGCGGCCGAATTGAACGAGCATGTCGGAGTCCTGGTGCATGAATTCAGGAATTCGTTGAATACTGCGACGCTGGCATTTACCGCCCTTGAGTCGGGCAAGCTCCCGGTTGGCGGCTCCACCGGCGCCGTGCTGAAGCGAAGCCTGGCATCGCTGACTGCACTGGTGAACAGGTCACTGATGGAGGACGCGCCGCGTCGGGCGCGCAATTGAACACGCAGATGTTCTCTTTGTCCGGGTTTATATCGGACGCAACAAGGGTTACCTCTCTTGATGCAAGTTCTGGAGGTCGTACATTTTCCGCAGAGGCCGTAGACGCGCGCCTCGGAATCGTTGGGAACCGGGACCTTCTTCTCGCAGCTTTGGTGAACCTTCTTCAGAACGCGTTCAAGTTCACTCGACCGGGTACCGAGGTGACATTAAATGCGTACGCGGCAGCAGACCGAGTCTTGATAGACGTCAAGGACGGATGCGGAGGTATCCCGAGCGGAAATACCGAGACCCTGTTCAAGCCATTCAGCCAGGGTAGCGGCGACAAAAGCGGACTGGGTTTAGGTCTTTTCATTGCGCGCCAAAGCGTCGAGGCCGATGGCGGCATCCTGAGCGCTCGGGACATTCCCGGCACCGGGTGCGTTTTCACCATCAGCCTGCCGCGTCACGCGCTCACTAGCTGACGCGGGATTGCCAATAGCTAGTTGCTGGGGCGAGAGGGGCGCTGCGTAGCCGGTTACCGATGTAAAGGAAGCAGCAACGCCACACGTGCCAGACTGACGCATGGCGCGAGTCAAGGTCGGTCTGTGTGGGTTCAGCATGGCCCTGGCGCAGTACCCTAGTCACTTCGATGTCGTCGAGGTCCAGCAGACTTTTTACCAGCCGCCGGAAGATGCCACGCTACGCAAATGGCGCGCTGCCGTCCCGGCTGATTTTGAATTCACGTTAAAGGCGTGGCAGCTGATCACGCATGCGGGAACGAGTTCAACCTACCGGCGCTTGCGACGCCCACTCACGAGCAGTGAAAAGGCAGACGCAGGCGGTTTTCGTCCGACGCCGATTGTCGATGAAGGCTGGCGCCGCACCATCGAATGCGCAGCATTACTGTCGGCCACTGCGATTCTGTTTCAGTGCCCGGCGAGTTTCAAACCGATCGACGACAATCTGCGCAACCTGAGGGCTTTTTTCACGCGTATCGCCCGGCCGCACGGCATTCGAATGATGTGGGAGCCGCGCGGGCCATGGCCAGAGAAAGAGGTTGCGCATTTGTGCGCAGAGCTCGATCTTGTGCACGTGGTCGACCCATTTGCGAATGTTGCCCAGACATCGTCCCCGACCTATCTCAGGCTGCACGGGGTGACAGGCAGCCGCCATGTTTATACAGATGAGGAACTGCAGAGACTGATATCGCTACTGCCGGAGAACGGAGACGCCTACGTTATGTTCAACAATCTGCCTCGCGTCGGTGATGCCAAACGCTTTCTAGTTTTGCTTGGCCATCGTGTGGGTGGTTGTTAATCTGACTCACCATGGATCCCCTACCATCGGCCGATTGCCGGGTGCTCATCGTTGAAGATGACGCCACCATTTCGCGCAACTGTGTGTATTTCCTCGAGCTCAAGGGTTACGCGATGGATGTCGCGCATGACGGCGCCGCGGCGATACTGCGTCTGTCAGCAGACACGTTTGACGTCATCGTTCTCGATCTCGGTCTGCCGCGTACCGACGGCAAAGGTGTGCTCGTTCATCTGCGTCGCAAGCTCGCACTGTCCACGCCGGTCCTTGTCCTCACGGCGCGCGACGAGCTTTCAAGCAAGCTACAGTGTTTCAGCCTCGGAGCCGACGACTATCTGGTCAAGCCATTTTCTTTGGCCGAGCTCGAGGCGAGGGTGGCAGCGTTACATCGGCGATCCAGCGGTGCGGTTGCCGCTGATGTGGCGATAGCCGGAGACTTGCGTCTGGACCGGCGCACGCGCTCGGTGTCGGTTCGCGGAGCATCGGTCCACCTTGCGCCACGACCGATGCGAATCCTCGATTGTCTGCTGCGCGATCCAGGGCGAGTGGTGACGCGCAACGAGCTTGAACAGCTTTTGTGGCCCGATGGCGCTCACGAGAGCGATGTCTTGCGCAGTCAGATTCATCTGCTGCGGCGTGCGCTTGCAGAGGCAGGTTATGACGCACTTGAGACGGTGCACGGAGTTGGTTATCGCCTGCGGATTGGAAGCGTGCCGTAATGAGATTGCAACGCAGGATTAGTTGGGCGCTCGGCACTCTCGTGACGCTGTTCGTAATCGCGCAAGGCACCCTCGCTTACCTGTCGCTGGAAGAACAGGAAGACGCACTGGTCGATGAAATCGTGCTGTCGGAAGCGAAGCGATTGGTTGCCCGCCTGGACAGTGGCGAGATCAAGTCACAAGCTGGCGTGAACGAAATGAAGCTTGGCACGAATCTGTCAGCGTGGCTGTTGGTAGGCAATGACGTTGACCGCTCATCGTTGCCTGCACGACTGAGAGATTTGTCGCCGGGACCCCACGTCCTTGAGGGCGCGAACGAGGTGTTCCATGCTGTCGTGGCCCCGATCTCGTTGGGGACGCTGATTGTCCAATATGACGCTGCGCTTAACGAGGCGAGGGTGCGTGAGTTCGGGATTGAGCTGCTGGCAATCGGTGCTTTGTGTATCGGCGTGGGCGCCTTCCTGTCTAGCATGCTCGCGCGTTTGGTAGTAGCACCCCTGCACCGCATGACCGAGCGGTTCGCGCGCTGGGCGCCTGGCGGTTTGCCTGCGGGCGCCAGTGCAGACGAGGAGGCAACGTTGCTCGCCGCTTTCGATCGAGTGCGCGCGGGGCTTGAAGCCGCAGTCACGCGCCAGCGTGAGCTCGCTGGGAACATCGCGCACGAGCTGCGCACTCCTTTGACTGCTGCCCGAACCGATCTCGAGCTCGCGGCGTTGTCGCCGCAGTTGAACGGCGAGCAGCGTTTGCGCCTTGCCAGTGCGATGTCAGCGATTGACAGGGCCGCAAGCACGCTCGAATCACTTCATGGCCTCTCCGCGCAGCAAGCGGGGCCACCTGAAGCAGTGGATCTGCATGTAATGATTGAAGATGCGTGGGGAAGTCTTGCGCATGATGGTGCTATGCCTCCGCTGCGCTTTGTGAATGAGGTGCCGGAAGGCGAAACCATCGTTACCGACCGTCATTCGCTGCTGACGATCCTGCGAAATCTGCTGCGCAATGCTGTTGAACATGCCGGAGGAGCAACGTGCGTGGTCAGGCGTACCCCTGACGGCCTTCAGGTGGCAGACGACGGTCCCGGCATCCAGGCCGACGATCTGCCCTTTGTCTTCGAGCGCTTTTTTCGCGGCCGTCTGGTCGATTCACCGGGCCACGCCACATCGGATCGGGGTCTTGGACTGGCGATTGCAAAGCAATCGGCAGAGGTCAACGGCTGGCGGCTGTCGGTGGAATCGACGCCGAGTGCAGGAACCTCGTTCTTGCTAAAGCTAAAGGATTAGAAGCGTTTGACGAAAGTTCAACGCGGAGGTGACGCTAGCTTGACGCGCACGTAGTTAGCCTCGGTGGCCTGTTCCAGTCGGGCACTGCATGCCACCACCCAAGGCATCACCTCTCTATTCGTTGGGAGTCATCCCACGCGTTACGGTTTCCGGTCCGTCTCTGCGCGGTGGCAACGCGGGATATTCGCGTCACCTATGGCTGCACGTGGTTGCCATCCCCAGTGCATTTGCGTTGCTTGCGTGGACGGCGTCGAGCAGCGGCTTCGATCGCACGATCTCGGATGTTTTCTACGACGCATCGTTGCGCGAGTTTCCAGCGCACCATAACTTCTGGCTCGAGCTCTTTGGGCATCGGGTCGCAAAAGCGGCCGTCTGGATCGTTGCTCTCGCCGTACTGGTCGCGGCCGTCGTGGCGCCACGCATCTGGCCGCGTAAGGATCAGCAGCGTGCATTGTGGGTTGCGTTGCCCGCAATGGGCGTGGGTCCGGCGATTGTTTACCTGTTGAAACAAACAACAGGCCAGCATTGCCCGTGGGACTTGAAAGCTTATGGAGGATTCGCCGACGCTACGTCCAAATGGTTCGTGGCGTCCGTCGACGCCGGCCACTGTTTCCCGAGTGGGCACGCTTCGGCTGGCTACGCCTTGATCGCTCTCGCGTTTCTAGGCACTGCAATGGGTCGGCCGCGCCTCGCGTACGGCGGACTGGCCGCCGCTGTACTGGTCGGCGCTGCCTTCAGCGCCGTACGAGTCGCGCAGGGCGCTCATTTCGTTAGTCACAACCTCTGGTCTGCCGCAATTGATTGGAGTGCCGCGGCGCTAGTCTTTACGCCTTTGTTAAAGCGCGCGAGTCGACGAGCCGAGTGAGCTACACCGTGCTCAACGTGCATCGCGCGCGGCCGACGGTCAGTGCAGAAGCTTTAATCCTTCTGACCGCAGGCTTTGTAGTGTGCTTCGACAACATTGCCTTCTGGCGCGTCGTCCTCGACGACCGGTCCTGGCATGCCGCATCAACGTGGAGTTACGCGTTCGGCGTCCTGCTGGTGTTGATCGCCGTGTACTACCTGATCCTTTCGCTGTTGGCGACCCGTGCACTGCTAAAGCCCGTCCTGATCTTCGTTCTACTTGCCGGTTCGGTAGTGACTTACTACATCAGTCAGTACAACGTGGTGTTCGACTCATCGATGGTGCGAAACGTCTTGCATACCGATGCACACGAAGCGGCCGAGCTGCTAAGCACCGGTCTGCTGTGGACAGTACTGTTGCTCGGTGTCGTCCCCAGCGTGGCCGTCATTCTGGTGAATGTACGTCGGCGGTCGTGGCGACGTGCGGTTTCCCTATGGGTCATTACCAGCGCTGCTGCGCTGGTAATCGCGGTGGGGGCATTGCTAACAGTATTTCAGGATGTTGCACCGATGGTGCGCAACCATCGCGAAGTGCGCTACCTGGTAACTCCGCTCAATCTGTTCGTGGCTGCCGCACGCGCGATGCGGTTCGATATCGGCGCTGCCGTTGCCTCGGCGGACCCGCTAGTTACGGTAACGCGTGCACCCGCCGCCAGCAACGCCCGGCCGACATTGTTCGTGCTGGTCGTTGGCGAGACGGCGCGTGCCGCCAACTTTTCGTTGAACGGGTATGCGCGCGATACGAACCCCGGGCTGTCGCAGGTCGACATCATCAATTTTTCGCATACGCGCTCGTGCGGCACGTCGACCGAAGTGTCGTTGCCATGCATGTTCTCGCCCTTCGGCCGCCGTGCGTATGACCAATCGCGGATCGCGCAGCACGAGTCGTTGGTGCAACAGGTTGCGCGCGCCGGAATCCGCGTCGTCTGGCGCGACAACCAGAGCGGGTGCAAGGGGGTCTGCACTGGCGTCGAAGTGCAGAGCTTCGAGCGCGTCGAGCTGCCGCGCGTGTGCGACGGCGGGCGCTGCCACGACGAGGTCCTGCTGCATGACCTCGACAAACTCACGCTGAACGCTCCGCGTGACACGATGCTCGTGCTGCACCAGATCGGCAATCACGGCCCTGCCTATTACCGGCGGTATCCGCCCGCGTTCAAGCATTTCACGCCCGCCTGCGAAACAGACGCTCTGCATACCTGTACGCAGCAGCAGATCGTCAATGCCTACGACAACGCGTTGCGCTACACCGATCACGTACTGGTCAAGCTGATCGAGTTCCTGCAGACGCAGCGCAGTACGTACGACGTGGCGCTGATCTACGTGTCCGATCACGGCGAATCACTCGGAGAAAACGGGCTGTATCTGCACGGCATGCCGTACGCGATTGCGCCGAGAGAACAACTTGAAGTCCCGATGATCTGGTGGCTGTCGCCCGAGTTCGCGCGCAATAGAAGTATTGACGTTGAGTGCCTTCGAGCGCGGGCGTCCAGCGAAACCAGCCACGACCACCTATTTCACTCCATTTCCGGCGTGTTCGATCTGACCTCGGCTGATCGTGATCCACGGTGGGACTTGTTTGCCAGCTGCCGTCATGACTTGGCGCGCCAGGGGCTTGCAGCAACCCGTTAGAGCTTTTTGTGTGGACGAAATTCGATGACAACTATGATGCGCCTTGTGGCCGGCAGGTTTTTCGTGGCGGCAATGGGCGTATGCCGGCGGTCTGCTCCGCGCCGACTCTCCACTCGTTTGGGCCTGGCCGCATTCCGACATACATGGGAGTTTTGAGACTTAAAGCCAGGCGCACTGGCAAACCGATGTGCTCGCGTCCATTGCGTTGGGCGCCGCCTCCGGTTACTTCCCTTCGGCGCTTGCACACCCGCTGACGCTAAGCGTGAAGGGTGACGACTCATTCGCTGGGCTCCGCTACCGATGGTAGCGGCGTCGCCATAGTGGCAGAGTGGATCACCGGCTTTATCACGGACTATGGCTATGGCGCTGTGCTTGGCCTGATGCTGCTTGAGAATCTTTTCCCGCCGATTCCGTCCGAATTGATCATGCCGTTTGCGGGCTACGTGGCGGCCCGTGGAGATCTACATCCGGTGGGCGTGGTGGCTGCGGGCACGGCAGGCTCGCTGCTTGGTGCTCTTGCGTGGTACGCAGTCGGCTACTGGGTCGGGGTCGATCGGCTGAAACGATTCGCCAAGCGCAACGGTCGATGGCTGACACTGTCACCGGAGGAAGTCGACAAGGCGCAGCGTTGGTTTGATCGTTTCGGCGGCATCGCGGTGTGTGTGGGTCGTCTAATTCCGGCCGTGCGCAGCATTATCTCGGTACCCGCAGGGGTTGCGCGCGTCGGGCTGCATCGATTTCTGCTGTGGTCCGCAATCGGCACAACAGTTTGGTCAAGCTTGCTGGTCATGGTTGGTTATCAGCTCGGAACACGGTTCTCCGAGGTCGAGCAGTGGCTCAACCCCGTATCTTGGGCGGTCATCGCTATCGCGGTGGTGAGTTATTTGTACCGTCTGATACGGCAGCCAAAGCGCTAATGGCCCATTTGCTGCGTTTGCCTCGTCCCGTTAGCATCGGAGCATGGTTCGCCTCGATCTACACGTAGAGTTGAATTACGAAATCGACCAGTACGGTGCCGATTTTGTGTTCAACATTCACGCCGCGCACACTCGCAGCCAGGTGATCACGGCAGAAAATCTGTCGATCAGCCAGCCAGTCGTGCCAGACATGCACACCGACCTGGCCACTGGAAACCGCTATATGCGCTTGCGCGCCGGCCCGGGCAGCCTGAAGGTTGTGTACTCGGCAACTGTCGAGATGACCCACCACCGTGCCGATCCGTCGCAACTCGCCGAAGTGCCGATCAGCCGGTTGCCACTCGAGGTCATCAGTTATATCTACCCGAGCCGCTATTGCCAATCCGATCGTTTGCTAAAGCTCGCGAACAATGAGTTCGGGCAGATGCAATGGGGCCATAGCCGTGTGCAGGCGATTCGGGACTGGGTCCACCGCCACGTCGCATTTACGTCGAACTCTTCAAATTTCAATACTTCCGCAGTCGACACGCTGATTGAACAGGTTGGTGTGTGCCGCGATTTCACACACCTGATGATTGCACTGTGCCGCGCGCTGAATATTCCCGCTCGCTTCACGACCGGTACCGACTACGGAGCCAATCCAGTGCTCGGTCCACCGGACTTTCACGCCTACGTTGAAGCCTTTCTTGGCGACCGCTGGTACATATTCGACCCATCAGGCACCGCAATTCCTATGGGCCTGGTGCGCTTTGGGACCGGGCGCGACGCGGCTGACGTTGCATTTGCAACGATCTTCGGTGGAGTTCGACCGCAGGCGCCTGTGATTCGCACCACGGTGATCGAAGATGCTTCGCGCGGTCTGGTGCGTCCGCATCACTGTTCGGATGCACTGTCGACCGACAGTGTCGCCGGGGTCGTTACGGCCTAAATTCGCGGGACGGTGCGTGACGCGCCGCTACGATGGACCTCATGCAAGAAGTTAGAACGCGCATTGCGCCAAGCCCCACCGGCATGCTGCACCTGGGCACCGCACGCACCGCGCTTTTCTGCTGGGCGTATGCGCGCCATCACGGCGGCAAGTTTATCCTGCGCATAGAGGACACGGACCTCGAACGCTCGACCGAACAAGCGGTCCAGGTCATCTTGGACAGCATGCGCTGGCTCGAACTCGATTATGACGAGGGGCCGGTGCGCCAAACAGATCGGTTGCCCCGCTATCGTGAAGTGCTCGAACAGATGCTCGCAGACGGCCGCGCGTATCGCTGCTATTCGAGCAAGGAAGAGCTCGAAGCATTGCGCGAAGCGCAGTCCGCGCGCGGAGACAAGCCGCGCTACGACGGGCGCTGGCGGCCTGAGTTCGCGCGTGACATGGTTCCGCCGCCCGGTGTGCAGCCGGTATTCCGGTTCCGCAACCCCGACGATGGCGACGTTGCGTGGAACGATCTGGTCAAGGGACCGATCAGCATCTCCAACCGCGAGCTCGATGATCTGGTGATCGCGCGCAGCGATGGAATGCCCACCTACAACTTTGCTGTTGTCGTCGACGATGCCGACATGCGCATCTCGCACGTGATGAGGGGCGAGGAACACATCAACAACACGCCCAGGCAAATCAACTTGTACCGCGCGCTGGGTTGGACACCTCCAGCGTTTGGCCATCTGCCTTTGATCCTGGCGCCCGATGGCAGCAAGCTTTCAAAGCGGCACGGGGCGGTCAGCGTCATGCAATACGAGGCCGACGGGTTTTTGCCCGAAGCTCTGTTCAACTACCTCGCTCGGCTGGGCTGGAGTCACGGAGACGAGGAGAAATTCACGCGCGATCAACTCGTGCAGTGGTTCGACCTGGAGCACGTCAACCGCGCGCCGGCGCAATACAACCTCGACAAATTGATGTGGTTGAACGGCGAGTACATCAAGGATGCCGATAACGGTCGGCTGGCGCAGTTGATTTCAGCGCGCGTTGAAGCGCAGGGCGGGCGCGTCGGTGGTGGCCCCCCACTGGTGGACGTCGTGGCGTTGATGAAGGACCGCGCCCGTACATTGAATGACCTGGCCGACGGAGCGCTGCTGTTCTATCGCGAGCCTCAATACAGTGCCGCAGTGCTCGATGAGCATGTCAATCAGTCAGGCCGCGCGGTTCTTCTAGCGTTTCGCGAGCGCGCTGGCGCGCTGACGTGGGACCGCGCAGCGCTGAACGGTGCGATCCGGCAGATCGTCTCTGAATTAAAACTTAAGATGCCCCAGGTCGCAGGGCCGTTGCGCGTCGCGGTTACCGGCCAAACACAAACGCCATCGATCGACGCCGTGCTCGAGTTGTTTGGCAGGGAGACAACTTTCGCTCGGATCGATTCAGCGCTGATGGCGACGGCGTCCGATTGACCGTCTTTACGCAACTTCATGAGGGCACGCGAGGCAGAACTTACGTCGAGCAATCGCTCATGGCGCTCTGGCCGTGCGTGGCTATAATCCGCCGCTGGTAAGGGGGTATAGCTCAGCTGGGAGAGCGCTTGCATGGCATGCAAGAGGTCATCGGTTCGATCCCGTTTACCTCCACCATTACGTCTGTAGTCCCCATCGTCTAGAGGCCTAGGACATCACCCTTTCACGGTGAGTACAGGGGTTCGAATCCCCTTGGGGACGCCATTTCTTGCGGCGGCGCGTGCGTTAAGCGACAGGCGATAGGCGCGGTACGTGCGCGGTTGTCTCCTGCTGAACCTTGTCACCCTGCATGTCGAAAGCCTGCGCAACGAGCTCGTATGACCGCACGCGCTCCGCCACGTCATAGGCGTGGGTCGCAATCATCACTTCGTCAGCTTCTGTTCGCATCGCGATTTCCTCGATGCGATGCCTGACCTGCTCGGGCGTTCCAACGATCTGAAGCTTCTTAAAGCCCGTAACGATCACCTGTTCATCTGGTGTGAAAACGTGCGCCATGGCGTCCTCGGGGCTCGGCATGCGGCCCGGCCGTCCGGTACGCAGCTTGGCAACCGACAGCAGCATCGACGAGGCGATGCGTTGTGCTGCCGCTTCGGTGTCGGCGCAGAACACCGAAAGTGCAAGGATTGCGTGCGGCTTGACAAGTGCACCGTTCAGCGAAAAGCCGGTTCGGTAGGCTCGCATCGCAGGGTCGGGAGGATCGGGACTGAAATGGCCTGCGAACGCGAAGGGCACACCCATCTGGGCGGCGAGTTTTGCGCCATAGTCGCTTGACCCGAGGATATAGATCGGCGGCAGGGCGGTGTCGTCTGGAATCGCGTGCACGGCACGAAAAGGATGATCGGCAGGAAACTCTCCGCTGCCCCATGCAAGAAGCTCACTGAGCTGTTCGAGAAAGTCATCGGCGGCGAGTGCCGCGCGCGACCGCCGCAGCGCGAGCGCCGTCAGGCCATCGGTACCGGGGGCGCGACCGATGCCGAGATCGATCCGTCCGGGATGCATCGCTTCGAGTAGCTTGTAGGACTCGGCCACCTTCAGCGGCGAGTGATTTGGCAACATGACACCGCCAGCGCCCAAACGGATCCGCTGAGTCATCCTGCCGATATGCGCTATCAAGATCTCTGGGGTTGTACTGGCAATACCGGGCATGTTGTGATGCTCGGCATACCAGAGCCGCGTGTAGCCAAACCGCTCTACCGCGCACGCAAGCACAGCCGCGTTGCGAAGCGCTGCAACGGACGTGCTTCCCTCGACCAGCGGAACCAGGTCGAGCACCGAGATCGGAAGAGCCATCCGTTCCTTTTACACGGATACGTTTACCCAGACACCTTACTCGGTGTAGCGCACACAGGTTTACTAGCTACTCCAGCTTCCGGTAACGTGATCGTATGAGCGGTCATATCGTTGCACTTGGCGGCGGTGGTTTTTCGATGGAGCCCGATAACCCGCTCCTTGATGAATTCATCTTGTCGTTGTGCCGTCGCAAGCCCGCCCGTGTCTGCTTCATTCCGACGGCGAGCGCGGATTCTGCGACATACATCACGAAGTTTTATCGTGCATTCAGCGGGCGCTGTATTCCGACGGACCTGACTCTGTTCGACTCGTCAGCGCTGCCGCGCCGTCCTGCCCTGACGGTTGACCTCGCGTCGTTCGTGGCATCCCAGGATGTGTTTTATGTCGGTGGCGGCAACACGGCGAACCTGTTGGCTGTGTGGCGTGCGCACGGACTTGATCGCCTGCTCCGCCGTGCGTGGCGCAACGGTGCCGTGCTCAGTGGTGTCAGCGCGGGGATGTTGTGTTGGTTTCAGGGTGGGATTACGGACTCGTTCGGAGGATACAAAGGTATCCACGACGGCCTTGGACTACTGCGGGGCACTGCATGCCCTCATTACGATGGTGAGTCACAACGGCAGGCCGCTTTTCGGCGGCTTATCGCGCAGGGCGCGCCCGCCGGCTATGCAGCCGATGACGGCGCAGCTCTGCATTTCAACGGCACTCAACTCAGACAGGTTGTCAGTTCGAGGCCCGAGGCACTTGCATATCGTTTGCAGCGTCGGCGCGGCGTGGTTGTGGAAACGCCGCTGAAGGTCCGCTTCCTGGGATCTAGCGCGATTCGTACGCTTTCTTAAGCTTCGCTTCGGTCGCGGCTACATCGCGCTCCATCGCGGCAATGCGCGCTTCGTACTCCGGCTTCAGTCGGCTGCCACCGCCGGCGAGACCTTGGCGCTCGCCGGGTAGCGGCTCGCGCCCCAGTTCAAGTCGTCTCTTCGCAACCGCTAGTTCACGCTCAAGCGTGCTTGTGCTTTCCGGTGGGGCACCCTTTGCAGGGCCGGGCATGGCTGGACGCGCGGCAGGCTGAATGGTGCTCCCCGGCACCGCTTGCACCCCTGACACGGACCTGCCCGCAGGCGCTGCTGGAATGGTGGTGACGCGCGGCGTGCTTTTCGCTTCGCGCTCCTCGAGTATTTTTCCTCCGGACGGAACGGTGTCGCTAAACATCACGCTGCCGTCGGGCATCTGAATCTTGTAGATCATCTGACTGCTGGCCAACGCGGGCGCAGCGGCCAGGCACACGGCACAAATCAATCGGATCATGCGGTCTCCCTTTGGCACCTTATATCGTCATTGTTACAACGATAGCCGGTCATAACGGCTGACAAAAGCGCCCGGCAATGGGGTATTCCTCCCGTTCAAACGCCTGGGCGGGGTCCAACTTGGCGCGAATGCGGGAATCAAGGTGCTTGAATTCGCTCAGTTTTCGCTTCGGCGATGCGCGCGTTCGCACGCATATTCAGTTATCCACAGTTTTGGTTCGGGCGCGATGGCAAAATCGTCTCAATGATCACCACGCAGTTTGTCCACCTTCGCCTGCATTCGGAATTTTCGGTCGTCGATGGCATTGTCCGCATTGACGAAGCGATGGGCAAGGCCGCGGCCGATGGGCAAGGCGCGCTTGCACTGACTGACAGTGCCAATCT
>Ga0136634_10000466_pt1 | contig 18055 bp, 16 predicted proteins | sample AntDrymUQ8332106_2_FD_104654 | JGI IMG/M metagenome (GOLD analysis project Ga0136634, IMG submission 104654) | Polar desert sand microbial communities from Dry Valleys, Antarctica - metaG UQ833 (21.06) | ecosystem: Environmental > Terrestrial > Soil > Desert | place: Antarctica: Dry Valley... | reverse complement strand
GGACCAGCCGGGCAGACCGCTCGTCCAGGTGCGGCAGCACCGCCTCGAACTTCGCCCGCAACAACGCTTCCACGTCCAAACCAACGGCCATACACCATGATCCCACCCGAACCAGCGATCAGACGTGTTTATTTACTGACGCACCCTTAGCTCCGTACGCCCCGGCGCAAACTCCGTAGCCCGGGACGGATCCGCCCGCACCGGAGCGCAGCGAGGCTGAGGTCATCGCCCATCGACCAGCCGGTCCCCGTACGGAACCGGCCGGCGACGCTCGATCTCGCCCTCACGTTCCCCGAAGGAGTCCTCATGCGCGTCTTGTTCACGAGCACCGGTGGCGCCGGCCACCTCTACCCCTGCTGCCCCTCGCCCGGGCCGTGGGCCGAGCCGGGGCCGACGTCGTCTTCGCCGTGCCCGCCTCAGCCGTCGGCGACGTGACCCGGCTGGGATTCGCGTCGGTGCCGACGAGCTCGGGCGCGCCGACCGCGGAGACCATCGCCGTCTTCGAGCAGGTCGCCACCCACCCCGAGCCCAACACCCTCGTGGTCGCCGACCACTTCGGCCACGCCCGGGTGAACGCCTCGGTGGGCGCGACGGTCGACGCGGTGCGGACCATGCGCCCCGACGTCATCGTCAGCGAGGCCTGCGAGTTCTCGGGGCCACTCGCCGCCGAGCTCGCCGGGATCCCGTACGTAACTGTCGGCATCACCACGTTCCGGCTCGACCGCATGAGCTGGCAACCCCTCGTCGACCGGCTCAACGCGCACCGTCGCTCGCTGGGCCTGGACCTGACCCCCGACGATGGCTGGCTGCACCGCTGGATGTACGCCACCGCGTTCCCCGACTTCATGCAGCTCCCCGGCACCGTCCTGCCCGCAACGACGAGCCGGTTCCGGCACGAGGACCCCGAGGGCGCGCAGCTCGATGCCGCCCGCTGGGGGCGCACCGGCCGCACATCGGTCTACGCGACGCTCGGCACGGCCGCACCCGGCCAGGCCGGCATGGTCGACACGTACCGGGCCGCGATCGCTGCTCTCGGCTCCGCCGATGCCGACGTGCTGTTCACTATCGGCAAGCTCGATCCGGGCGCGCTCGGCCGACTGCCGGGCAACGTCCGCGTCGCGTCGTACGTCCCGGCCGAGGTGCTGCGGCACCTGTACGAGCAGCCGCCACGCCCCGGGTGCAGCGGCAGTCGGCGCACTTCGCTCACTGAGCGATTCGAGATCGGCGGCGTACGTTGCGACCCGTCGGCAGCCGCGAAGATCACGCGGCAGGATGTAGCCGTGACGTCCCTCATCGACGAGACCGCAGACTCCGACCTCGCACCGCCGGCGGTCGACATCAAGCCGCGGAGCCGGACGGTGACCGACGGGCTCGAGGCCGCCGCGTCCCGCGGCATGCTGCGCGCGGTCGGCATGGGCGACGAGGACTGGGCCAAGCCCCAGATCGGTGTCGCTTCCAGCTGGAACGAGATCACGCCCTGCAACCTGTCCCTCCAGCGCCTTGCCCAGGCGGTGAAGTCCGGAGTCCACGGCGCGGGCGGCTATCCGCTGGAGTTCGCGACGATCTCGGTGTCCGACGGCATCTCGATGGGTCACGTCGGGATGCACTTCTCACTCGTCTCGCGCGAGGTCATCGCCGACTCCGTGGAGACCGTCGTCGGCGCCGAGCGCCTCGACGGCACGGTCCTGCTCGCCGGCTGCGACAAGTCCCTGCCCGGCATGCTGATGGCGGCCGCCCGCCTCGATCTGGCGGCAGTCTTCCTGTACGCCGGGACGATCCTGCCGGGCCGCGTCGGCGACCGGGAGGTCACGATCATCGACGCGTTCGAGGCGGTCGGAGCATGCCTGCGCGGGTTGATCACGCGCGCCGAGGTCGACGAGATCGAGCGGGCGATCTGCCCCGGCGAGGGCGCCTGCGGCGGCATGTACACCGCCAACACGATGGCGTCGGCGGCTGAGGCGCTCGGGATGTCGCTGCCCGGCTCGGCCGCGCCACCTGCCGTCGACCGCCGCCGCGACGGGTTCGCGCACCGGTCGGGTGCCGCCGTGGTCGAGATGCTGCGGCGCGGGATCACCGCGCGCGACGTGATGACGCTCGAGGCGTTCGAGAACGCGATCGCCGTCGTCATGGCGCTCGGCGGCTCCACCAACGCCGTGCTGCACCTGCTGGCCATCGCGCACGAGGCAGAGGTCGACCTGACGCTTGACGACTTCAACCGGATCGGCGACAAGGTCCCCCATCTAGGCGATCTCAAGCCGTTCGGGCGGTACGTCATGACCGACGTCGACCGCGTCGGTGGCGTGCCGGTCGTGATGAAGGCCCTGCTCGATGCCGGCCTGCTGCACGGCGACTGCCTGACGGTCACGGGTCGTACGGTCGCCGAGAACCTCGCCGACATCGCGCCGCCCGACGTGGACGGCGCGATCATCCGCGCCGTTGCCGACCCCATCCACCCGACGGGTGGCATCACGATCCTGCACGGCTCCCTGGCTCCGGACGGTGCGGTGGTCAAGAGCGCCGGCTTCGACGCCGACGTCTTCGAGGGCACGGCACGCGTGTTCGACCGGGAGCAGGCCGCGATGGACGCCCTCGCCGCGGGCGACCTCGCCCCTCGTACCGCGATGATCATCCGGTACGAGGGGCCAAAGGGCGGCCCGGGCATGCGCGAGATGCTGGCTATCACCGGCGCGATCAAGGGCGCCGGGCTCGGCAAGGACGTGCTCCTTCTCACCGACGGCCGCTTCAGCGGCGGCACCACCGGCCTGTGCGTAGGTCACGTCGCACCGGAAGCCGTCGACGGCGGGCCAATCGCTTTCGTCCGCGACGGCGACCCGGTCCGCCTCGACCTCGCCGCCCGCACGCTGGACCTGCTGGTTTCCGAGGACGAGCTGGCTGCACGCCGCACGGGCTGGAGCCCGCCCGCACCTCGCCACACGCGCGGCGTCCTGGCGAAGTACGCCCGGCTCGTCGGCTCGGCTTCCATCGGCGCCGTCTGCGACTGACCCGTGCTGGCCGAGTGCGGGCGGTTTCCGGGTCGAGCTCACCCTCTCGGGTTGCTCGACCCGGCCACGGCCTACGGGCAGTCGATGGGGACCTCGACGTCGCAGGTGCTGTCAACCCCGGTGCCGCCGTTGCCCTCGTCCACGCCGAGACTGCCGGTGAGGCTGTCGACCCCGCCCTGGCCGAGGAGGAAGTCGTCATCCCCACCGCCGGCCAGGATGTCACCGCCACCGTTGCCGTAGATCTCGTCGACGCCGAGCCCGCCCTGGATCGTGTCGACGGCGCCGCCGCCATACAGGAAGTCACCCTCGCCGCCGCCGTCGATCTCGTCCCGTCCGTCGCTGGGGTACGGGTTGACGGAGTTGTCCCCCCAGATGGTGTCGACGTCGGCTCCGCCGAAGATGACGTCGTTGCCGCCTTCCCCGCTGGCGAAGTCGTTGCCAGGCCCGAGATCGATGTCGTCGGCGCGGGCGCCGCCGTTCACCTGGTCGAGGTCTTCGCCGGTGCAGACGATGTCGCTCCCGCCGCCGACCCAGACGGTGTCGGCTCCGCCGAAGGTCATCACCCAGTCCTGCAGGTTGTCGGCGGTCTGGACGATGATGTCGTCGACCGGCGTCACCGCGTCACCCAGGAACGTCCGGTATCCCGCGGCCACCGCCTGCGCCTCGGTGAGCCCGCCGCAGACGGGCGGCGGCGGCGGCACCAGCGCTCCGGCGTCGGCGCCCTCCTGACTCGTTGTGGCCAACGCGGGCGCTGCGAGGGCGACGCCCAACACCGCAGCGGCGGCGAGGACGGGTTGTGCACGTCGTATGTGGCGGCTGACGGTGTTGAGCATGGTGGTCTCCCTCGAGTCTGTTGTCTGCACGTGGATGAGCGGTGCTCGGCAGAGCGGTACGGGCAAGACCCGAAGGAGGAGGTCCAGATACATGGGTGCGCCGAACTTCCGCACGACCCTCGAACCCGCGCACCGCATCCCTGAGCCACCAGCTGGCACACCCGAACCCCGGACGAGCCGCGTCGTCGGGCCCGAGTTGAGGTCGGGACTGAATAACGCGACAATGCTGTTGTGAAATATGTGGGGACGGTGACGCACGCCGGCGGCGCAGCAGCGACCCCCGCGCACCGAAGCGGTGATATCGCCTCCGGCCGGCCCGGCCCGCGATATGAGTCGACGTCCCGCCGACGGGTTGCGCGCACCCTGCTCGAGCACGGCCCGTCGACCGTCGCCGCGCTGGCCGAGCGCCTCGGCGTGACGCCCGCCGCGATCCGCCGGCACCTCGATGCGCTGCTGGCCGACGGTGTCGTGCGTACGCAGGACCAGCGCTCGTACGGCCCAAGGACCCGGGGTCGGCCGGCCAAGCTGTTCGTCCTCACCGACTCGGGCCGCGACTCCTTCGAGGCGGCGTACGACGACCTCGCGGCCAGCGCGCTGCGGTTCCTCTCGGACGCCGGCGGCGAGGACCTCGTGACGGCGTTTGCCCGGCAGCGCGTCGCCGAGCTCGAGACGCGGTACCGGGCACTGGTGGACACGTCGGCGGACCGATCCGAGGCGCTCGCGCTGGCACTATCGGCCGACGGGTACGCCGCGGAGTTGCGGCCGGTGCCCGGGGGCAGTGCGCAGCTGTGCCAGCACCACTGCCCGGTCGCGCACGTCGCGGAGCAGTTCCCGCAACTGTGCGAGGCCGAGACCGAGGCGTTCAGCCGGCTGCTCGGCACCCATGTCCAACGCCTTGCCACGATCGCCCACGGCGACGGGGTGTGCACCACCCACATTCCTGCACTCAGCAACCTCAGGCCGACCAGCACGTCCGGGAGGACGAACTCATGACGACCACTGCCCACCCCGAGCTCGACGGCCTCGGCAAGTACCAGTTCGGCTGGTCCGACACGGATGTGGCCGGCACGAACGCGCGCCGGGGCTTGAACGAGGAGGTCGTCCGCGGCATCTCCACGTTGAAGGATGAGCCCGAGTGGATGCTCGACCTGCGGCTCAAAGGGCTGCGGCTGTTCGGTCGCAAGCCGATGCCGTCCTGGGGCGCCGACCTGTCCGGTATCGACTTCGACAACATCAAGTATTTCGTCCAGTCGACCGAGAAGCAGGCCACGTCGTGGGACGAGCTTCCCGACGACATCAAGAACACGTACGACCGGCTCGGAATACCCGAGGCAGAAAAGCAGCGCCTCGTCGCCGGAGTGGCGGCGCAGTACGAAAGCACCGTTGTTTATCACCAGATCCGTGAGGACCTGGAAGAAAAGGGCGTCATCTTCGTCGACACCGACACCGGGCTGCGGGACTATCCGGAGCTGTTCAAGGAGTATTTCGCCACCGTCATCCCCGTCGGCGACAACAAGTTCTCCGCGTTGAACTCAGCAGTGTGGTCCGGCGGCTCGTTCATCTACGTGCCCAAGGGAGTCAAGGTCGACATCCCCCTGCAGGCCTACTTCCGCATCAACACGGAGAACATGGGCCAGTTCGAGCGGACCCTGATCATCGTGGACGAGGACGCGTACGTGCACTACGTCGAGGGCTGCACCGCACCCATCTACTCTTCCGACTCGCTGCACTCAGCAGTCGTCGAGATCATTGTGAAGAAGGGTGCGCGCTGCCGCTACACGACCATCCAGAACTGGTCGAACAACGTCTACAACCTGGTCACCAAAAGGGCCACCGCGGCCGAGGGTGCGACCATGGAATGGGTCGACGGGAACATCGGATCCAAGGTGACTATGAAGTATCCGGCTATCTGGCTATTGGGCGAGCATGCGAAAGGCGAGACCCTCTCGGTGGCTTTCGCCGGGGAGGACCAGCACCAGGACGCGGGCGCCAAGATGGTGCACGTCGCGCCATACACCTCGTCCACAATCATCTCGAAGTCGGTGGCGCGTGGCGGCGGCCGTACGTCCTATCGCGGTCTCGTCCAGGTGCAGGAGGGCGCACATCACTCGCGCTCGACCGTCAAGTGCGACGCGCTCCTGGTCGACACCGTGAGCCGCTCCGACACCTACCCGTACGTCGACGTCCGCGAGGACGACGTGTCCATGGGCCACGAGGCGACGGTGAGCAAGGTCAGCGACGACCAGCTCTTCTACCTCATGAGCCGCGGCATGACCGAAGACGAGGCGATGGCGATGATCGTGCGCGGCTTCATCGAGCCGATCGCGCGGGAGCTGCCGATGGAGTACGCGATCGAGCTCAACCGGCTCATCGAGCTGCAGATGGAAGGGGCCGTGGGTTGAGCGAGACCCACACCGCGCCACGATCGAGCCCTGGCGGCATCGCGGTCGCCGAGCACTCCCACGGTGGTCGCACGAAGGCGGAGCTACGCGCGGAGAAGCTCGAGGGCAGCAAGCTGCACGACACGGCGTCGCACGACCCGGCGGACTTCCCGGTGCCGACAGGCCGCGAGGAGGAGTGGCGCTTCACGCCGATCGCCAAGCTGCGCGGGCTGTTCGACGGCAGCGCGACCTCCGACGGCAAGGTGGTCGTCGAGGTCGATGCGGCACCCGAGGTCCGGGTCGAGCGGGTCCCGCGGGGCGACGCCCGGCTCGGCGGGACGTACACACCGTTCGACCGGGTTGCGGCGCAGGCGTTCAGCAGCTTCGAGACGGCGACCGTGCTGACCGTTCCGCGAGACACCGTGGTTGCCCAGCCGACCGTCGTGACGGTCCGCGGCGAGGGCGGCAACGGCGCCGCGTACGGGCACCTGCTCGTGACCGTCGAGCCGTTCGCGCAGGCCGTCGTCGTGCTCGACCACCAGGGCTCCGCGACGTACGCCGACAACGTCGAGCTGGCCGTCGGCGACGGCGCCTCGCTCACCTTCGTCAGCCTGCAGGACTGGGTCGACGACACGATCCACCTCGGCCACCAGCACGTCCGGCTTGGCCGGGACGCGCGGGTCAAGCACGTGGCGGTGACCTTCGGCGGCGAGGTCGTCCGCCTGTTCCCGTCCGTCTCGTATGCCGCGACCGGCGGCGACGCCGAGCTCATCGGCATGTACTTCGCCGACTCCGGGCAGCACCTCGAGCACCGGCTCTACGTCGACCACTCCCTGCCGCGCTGCCGCAGCAACGTCGTCTACAAGGGCGCGCTGCAGGGCGCGACGGCACGCTCGGTGTGGATCGGCGACGTGCTGATCCGCCCTGAGGCGGAAGGGATCTCTACCTTCGAGCTCAACCGCAACCTGATCCTCAGCGACGGCGCGCGGGCCGACTCCGTGCCAAATCTGGAGATCCAGACCGGCGAGATCGAGGGTGCCGGGCATGCCAGCACCACCGGGCGCTTCGACGACGAGCAGCTCTTCTACCTGATGGCGCGGGGCATCCCCGAGGACGAGGCCCGGCGCCTCGTGGTGCACGGCTTCTTCGCCGAGCTCGTCGCCCGCATCGGGGTGCCCGAGCTGCAGGAGCGACTGCTCACCGCGATCGAGTCCGAGCTCGCTGGAGCGTCGGCATGACCGCCGGTGCGCAGGCGAGCCAGCGTTGGTGGCATGCGTGCACGCTCTCGGATGTGCCAGCAGACGTTCCGCTGCACGTGGACGTCGGGGGAGTGGCGCTCGCGATCTGCCGCGCCGACGGCGATCTGTACGCGATCTACGACGTCTGCTCGCACGAGAACATCGCGTTGTCCGAAGGCGAGATCGAGGGCACCACGATCGAGTGCTGGCTGCACGGCTCGCGCTTCGACCTGCGTTCGGGTCAGCCGACCGGCCTGCCCGCCACCCAACCCGTGCCCGTCTACCCGGTCATGGTCGACGGCGCCGGGCCGGACGCCGCGGTCCTCGTCGACCTCTCGGCAGCTAGCTAGCGCAACACCCGTTCACCAACACGAAACACAGACCAACTTCAGGAGCTCTACGAATGTCGTCACTTGAGATCCGCGACCTCCACGTCTCCGTCGCCGGCGAGGCCGGCGCCAAGGAGATCCTCCGCGGCGTCGACCTGACCATCGACGCGGGCGAGACGCACGCGATCATGGGCCCCAACGGCTCCGGCAAGTCCACCCTCGCGTACTCGATCGCCGGGCACCCGAAGTACACCGTGACGAGCGGCTCGGTCACCCTCGACGGCGCCGATGTCCTTGCCATGACCGTCGACGAGCGCGCGCGCGCCGGGTTGTTCCTTGCCATGCAGTACCCCGTCGAGGTGCCCGGCGTCTCGGTGTCGAACTTCCTGCGTACAGCCAAGACGGCCGTCGCCGGCGAGGCGCCGAAGCTGCGCGCCTGGACCGGTCAGGTCAAGGAGGCGATGGGCCAGCTACAGATCGACCCGGCCTTCGCGCAGCGCAACGTCAACGAGGGCTTCTCCGGCGGCGAGAAGAAGCGCCACGAGATCCTGCAGATGGAGCTGCTCGATCCGCGGTTCGCGATCCTGGATGAGACCGACTCGGGCCTCGACATCGACGCGCTTCGCGTGGTGTCCGACGGCGTGAACCGGTTCCGTGCTAAGGGCGACCGCGGCGTGCTCCTGATCACCCACTACACCCGGATCCTCAACTACATCACGCCCGACTTCGTGCACGTCTTCGTCGACGGGCGCATCGCCGAGGAGGGCGGCCCCGAGCTCGCGGAGCGGCTCGAGTCCGAGGGCTACGAGCGATTCGCAAAGGTCGGATGACGCGATGACGGCGAGCTCTTCGACGACGAGTGCTTCGCGCGGGTCGGGTGAGACGACGACAGCCGCCCTGCCGGGAGCGGTGCCACCGAGCCCGCTCGACGTCGAGCGCATCCGCAAGGACTTCCCGATCCTCGAGCGTACGGTCGACGGCCACCCGCTGGTCTACCTCGACAGCGCCGCCAGCTCGCAGAAGCCTCGCGCGGTGCTCGACGCGATGACGGCGTACTACGAGCAGCACCACGCCAACGTCCACCGCGGCATCCACCGCCTCGCCGAGGAGGCCACGGAGGCTTACGAGTCGTCGCGTACGACGGTCGCGCGTTACGTCAATGCCAATGACCGCAGCGAGGTTGTGTTCACGAAGAACTCCACCGAGGCCATCAACGTCATCGCCTACGCGCTCAGCAACGCGTCAACGGCCGGTGAGTCCGCTGCGCGCTTCGCGCTCGGCCCCGGCGACGAGGTGTGCATCACCGAGATGGAGCACCACTCCAACATCGTCCCGTGGCAGCTCCTCTGCGAGCGCACCGGCGCGACGCTGCGCTGGCTGGGCCTCACCGACGGCGGCCGCCTCGACCTGAGCAACCTGGACGATGTCGTCAACGAGCGCACCAAGATCCTCGCGTTCGTGCACCAGTCCAACATCCTCGGCACGGTCAACTCCACGAGCCCTCTGGTCGAGCGCGCCCGCGAGGTCGGCGCGCTCACCCTGCTGGACACGTCCCAGTCGGCGCCACACCTCGGGCTCGACGTTCAGGACGCGGGTGTGGACTTCGCCGTCTTCACCGGCCACAAAATGTGCGGGCCCACCGGGATCGGCGTGCTCTGGGGGCGACGCGCCCTGATGGACGCGCTCCCGCCGGTGCTCGGCGGCGGCGAGATGATCGAGACGGTCGAGCTGACCGGCTCGACGTACGCGCGCTCGCCGCACCGCTTCGAGGCCGGCACCCCGCCGATCGCCGAGGCCGTGGGGCTCGCAGCCGCGATCGACTACCTCGAGTCGGTGGGCTTGGATGCGATCCAGGCGCACGAAAAGTCGCTGACGGCGTACGCGTTGCAACGCCTGGCCGAGGTCGAGGGACTGCGTGTCATCGGGCCGCCGACGCCGATCTCCCGCGGCGGCGCGATCTCGTTCGTGCTGGACGCCACCGACTCGTGCGGCGCCGTCCACCCGCACGATGTAGGGCAGCTGCTCGACTCGCGTGGCATCGCGGTCCGCGTCGGCCACCACTGCGCGCGGCCGGTCTGTGCGCGATATGGAGTGCCGGCGACCACGCGCGCCTCGTTCTACCTCTACACGACACCGGGCGAGATCGACGCGCTGATAGACGGTCTGCAGCACGTGCGGACGTTCTTCGGCTGATGGCTGCTGACACGCTCTACCAGGAGCTGATCCTGGACCACGCCAGGCACCCGCGGAACGCCGGCCTGCGGGAGCCGTACGACGCCCAGACCCACCACGTCAACCCGACCTGCGGCGATGAGGTAACGCTGCGCGTACGCCTCGACGGCGACCGCATCGTCGACGTGTCCTACGACGCGCTGGGCTGCTCGATCAGCCTGGCCGCGGCATCGGTGCTGACCGAGCTGGTGATCGGCGAGACGGTCGCCGACAGTCAAGTGACGTTCGAGGGCTTCCGCGCGCTCATGCACGCCCGCGGCGAGGGCGAGCCAGACGAGGACTTGCTCGGCGACGGCGTGGCGTTTGCGGGCGTCGCGCGCTACCCGTCGCGGGTCAAGTGCGCCCTGCTGGCGTGGATGGCATGGCAGGACGCCGTACGTACCATCGAAGAAACCCACGAGGAGAACCCATGACCGAGCCAGCGACCGCACCCATCGGGAGCCCCGCGGGTGCGACGACCGTCGAGGACCTGCGCGAGGCGCTGCACGACGTCGTGGACCCGGAGCTCGGCATCAACGTCGTCGACCTCGGGCTGATCTACGGCGTGAGCATCGAGGAGGGCAACATCGCGGTGATCGACATGACGCTGACCTCGGCCGCCTGCCCCTTGACCGACGTCATCGAGGACCAGACCAGGCAGGCCACCGAGGGCCTCGTCGAGGACTTCCGCATCAACTGGGTCTGGATGCCGCCCTGGGGCCCGGACAAGATCACCGATGACGGCCGCGACCAGCTCCGTGCACTCGGCTTCAACATCTGACTCACACGGTCGCTCATCGGGATCAACATCTGACTCGCATGGATCAGTCAGCGGGACGGCGGTCGGCCGTCCACAGGGCGAGTTAGCAGCTCGGCATGCAGGCGGGTACTCGAAGGTCTCGCCGACCTACTGACCATCGGCGGCGCGGCCCCTCACACGGTGGGTGGTGCCGATACGTGGCGTCGGCGCCACGTATCAGCACACTCCGCCACGGAAGCGTGGTCGTCGGGAGGACTGACGGCTCCACCATTCAGCATCAAAGGGTCCTGATGAGCGTGCATCGTCGAAAACATTCACTTTTGCAATGAATTGCCGAGTTTATGTAGACCGAAAATACCACCAATCCTCATCAACTCCTTGGTACCGTCAGCGACCGAGCGCAATGATCGCGTGCTCGGGAACGCGTGAGGCGGTGCGGGATGGCGTGGTTCTCCGTCAGCGGTCCTCCGTCTGCCGCGACGCGTCTGGTTGCGGTCCTTGAGTCGCGGGGGCTGCACGAGGGCCCGGCAGCAACCGCGTCCGAGCCCGGGTTGGTCCTTGCGGGGGGCCGAGCGGATCGGCTCGAGAATGACGTCACGGCGGCGGCCGCGATCGGGCGGGTGCTGGTCATCCTGCTCCCCGGCGTGCGGGCAGATCCATGGCGCCTACTCGCCGCTGGAGCCGACGACGTGGTCGATGCCGACGCGGAGGCTCTGGTCGAGTCGGTGCTGGCGCGTCTCGAGCGGTGGGCCGAGGTCGCCGCACTGGTCGACTCGGACGTGGTGCGGAAGGCCGCGGTGGGCGGATCGGCCGCTTGGCAGGCAGCCGTGCGGGAGGCCGTCGAGGCGGCCCGCTTCACTACCTCACCCGTCCTGTTACTGGGGGAGACCGGCACCGGTAAGGAGGTCATCGCCCGCCTCATCCACGAGCTGGATCCACGGCCGGGTCTCGGTGAGATGGCATTGGTGGACTGCACGACGGTGGTTCCGTCGTTGTCTGGGAGCGAGTTCTTCGGGCACGAGAAGGGAGCATTCACCGGCGCCTCGACGACGCGCACCGGTGCATTCGAGCTTGCCGATGGCGGCACCCTGTTCTTGGACGAGATCGGAGACCTGCCGCAGCCGCTGCAGGCGGCCCTGCTGCGAGTCGTGCAGGAAGGCGTTTACAAGCCTGTCGGTGGAAATAGGTGGCAGCAGACGCGGTTTCGATTGCTCTGCGCGACAAACCGCGATCTGCAGGTGGATCAGGACGCGGGTACGTTCCGGCGTGACCTCTACTTCCGAATCGCCGCCAGCACGATTCGACTGCCGCCGCTGCGCGAACGCATCGACGACATCGTGCCGTTGTTCCGGCACTTCGTCGCTCATGCATGGCATCGACCAGAGCCGCCCGAGCTCGATCCAGCGGTCGCGGACCTCCTTCTGCGGCGCGACTACCCAGGAAACGTGCGCGACCTGCGCCAGCTCGCGGTTCGCGTCGCAACGAGGCACGTGGGGGACGGTCCGATCACTCCGGGCGATGTCCCGGCCGCGGATCGCCCTCCGGGATCGTGGACCGTCCAGTCGGACGGCCACGACACCGTCGCCGGTCCCGCTGGCGGTGCGCCAACCAAAGCTGGCGCCAGCGACGGGCAGCGCGGATGGCGGGCAGATCTCGAGCGGGCGATCCGAGGCGCGATGTCCACCGGCGTCGGGTTGAAGGAGCTCAAGGAGCTGGTTCCCGAGCTGGCCACCAGCATCGCCCTGGCGGACGCGGGCGGTCCGGGAGCTGCGGCGCGCATGCTCGGTGTCAGCCGTCGTGCGGTGGAGTACCGCAAGGCCAACGGCCTTCGTCACCCCCACTGACGACCGCCGCTGTCAGGCCGACCGCCCGTGGGTCCCGGTGACGTCGGTCTCCTGCGCGATCTCGTCGGCCAGCTCGTACAGGTAGGCGGCGACCTCGCGCCACGCGACGTCTGAACCGGCGGCATGGGGAAGCTTCGTGGCCGTAAGGTGCTGACGCGGCGGGCCGAAACGCGCGATGAACATGTCACGCAGGAACGGCTCGGCCAGGGAGCCGAACACGGTGGGTCCGACCAGGGTGCGCCAGCGGGCGAGCGAATGGTTCGGGCCGGGAATGTTCGTGCCGAGCACGTGCCAACTCCCGAGACCGTCGAGCCACAGCTGTTCGGCGACGGGCCCCGACTGGGGGGACGAAACGCTCGCCGTCAGCACGTGCGCATGCGGCCGCAGCACGTACGTCGTGAAGAGCACCGGGCCCTGCGGCGCGGGTTGCACGGTGTAGCGATAGGTGATGAGGAAGGCATCCCTACCCGCGCGGGGTGCGCGCGCGAGCTGCCGGAGCCCGCCGCGGATGCCGGCGACAGTGTGCGGCTTGATCTCGGCAAGACCGGGGCCGCGGTAGCGCGGGAAGGCGGCGCTCGGCTGAACCCGCGGCGCAGCGACCTCTTCCTCGATAGGCGGTCGTGACCTGGCGACGATGCGCGCTGACATGGGTGCTCCTCATCTCGGTTGACCTGCTTCAGAGCCCTGCCGACCGGAGTCGGGCGACGCTCGGGCCGAGGCGTTGCGGGCGTACGGCGCCGCGTCCCGGTTTCCGGGCGCGTCGAACCGGACGAACGAGCCGGCGCAGGTTGCCGCCCAGAACGAGGGCTCGGCCCTCCGGGTCGAGGGCGAGTGCGCGCACCTTCGCCAGCTCCACGCCGGGGTGGAGGAACGGACCGTCGCTCCCGAAAAGGATCTTGTGCGGTCCGGCCCGCCTCGCCGCATCCGCCAGGAGGTCGAAGTAGCGGACGCCGGAGGTATCGGTGAACACGTTGGGAAGGCGCGCCAACTGGTCGACGAAGGCGACCTGCGCTTTCCAGTCGTCGGCGAACGACGACAGATGCGGGATGATCCACGCGACGTCCGGGTACGCGCCGGCAACGGTTTCAACCGTCGCGGTGTCACCCCTCGGGTCGTACAGCACGGGCAGGCGGCGAGCGCGCGCGACGTCTGCGATCTCGCGCGTCATCCGACCGTCGTGCCAGTGGACCTTGATCCCGGCGAATCCCCAAGCGTCGACCGCGAGCCCGACCATCGCGGCAATCCTGCCCCGGTCCCGGACGGGGTTGACGAACGCGAAGCCCAGAAACCGCTGCGGGTCCCGCGCCACGAGACGAGCGACCTCACGGTTCGCACGCTCATAGTCCGATGTCAGGGGGGCGAACACGACCGTGTTAGTGATGCCGGCGGCATCCGCGCGACGGAGATACGCCGTGAGCGGTGCGGAGGTGTCCCATGGGCCGGACAGCCCGTCACCGGTGCCTGCGTGGCAGTGCGCGTCGATGATCACGACACCGTCACCGGCGTACGACGCTTGCACGCCGCCCATGTGATGTCGAGCACCGCGTCGACGTCGGCCGGCGTGTGTCGGGCGGTCAGTGCGAAGGCAAGCGCCGCGCCTTCTCGGCACCGCCGGTGCAACGGCAACGCGCGGACACCGCAGCCGAGGAGCGTCTCGTACATGGCGCCGGCTGCATCGGCCCCACGCAGTGCAACGCTCACCAATGGGAACGGCCAGCCGAGAACACCGAGTCCGAGCCGCCGGAGACCTTCCCGCAGACGCAGGACCAGGACGGCGAGATGGCTGCGCCGCCGCCGGTTGCCTGCCTCGTCGTGCACGGCTGCGCGTGCGGCGGCGAAGTCGGCGGCCGTGGGTGGGCTCGAGTGCCACCGCGAGCCGGCCCCTCGCAACGTGTCGATGAGAGGCGCCGGACCGGTGGTGACGGTGAGCGGCGCGCCGTACGCCTTGGCCAGTGACGCGACGAGCACGGCTGATCGGGGCGGGACTCCCAGCCAGCGGAAGGTGCCCCCCCCGCCCTCACCCAATGGGTGGCGGCGCCTCGGGGCGGCTCCCAGGACACCGATGGCCTGGCTGTCGTCCACGACCAGCGTGCCGTTGCATCGTCGGGATATCGAACCCAACGCCGCGAGTGGGGCTGGCCGCGAGCAGCTCACGCACCAGCCGTCGGTCACGACCACCACGCCCCGAGCCGCGGGTCGGATCGACGCCAGGCGCCGGGCGAGGTCGACCGCGTCATGGTGGTCGTAGCGGATCACGCGGACGTCGGACCTCGACGTCCTGGTTGCGGCGTCGTCGGCGAGCGCGTACGCGCCACGGTCGACGAACACCGCACTGCCAGGACCGACGGCCAGGTCGAGCGCGTCGGTCAGGGCGTGCGAAGCGGAACGGTGCACGACACCAGCCGCCGCCCCTTGAGTCGCGGCGATCCGGGCCGCGACGGCCCGCGCGGCGGAGGGTTCCTGGACCGCGGCGGGCCGGCCGGTGGTGAGCCGGTCCCAACCCGCCAGGTCTGCAGAGCCGTGTCGCCAGCCCAGGTACACCGCGGAGGTGAAGTCCAGCACGGCTTCTTCACCCTCGCCGAGACCGCACGTTCTCCTGACTGACCCGCCGCAGGAGCAGGTCCGCGGGCATACGGGCGTCGATCTGCGTGACCAGGTCCACCCCGGTCGCCGCCCGGTAGGCGTGGACATAGCGCTGGATGGTGTTGCGCCAGGCCCGTGCCCAGTTCATCGCGCTGTCGGCGGTCACCGCCGCCCCATTCCAGTTGCCCCACCGGATGGTGAGGAGCAGTTGCTCGCCACGGACGGCGAGCTCGTGGAAGTGGGTGACGCTGGTCGTGGTCCAGCCGCTGATCGACTTCATCGAGTCCACCCGATCCATCCACGGCTCCTCGTACGGAACCATCGGGCGACCGCCCAGGAAGTCCCGCATCTCCGGCTGGGCCAGCAGCCACTGCATGATGAGCATCTGGACCCTGGCGTCGGTGGGCAGGTCGCCGAACTGGTTGTGGGAACCCTCGGCGAGGACGAGGTGGGTGTCACGCAGCGCATTCAACACCGGGAACGCGTCGGCGTGGACCGTCGTGTCGTCGTCGAGGGCGAAGAAGACATGTGCCTCGTGCAGCAAGGTGTGGAAGGCCTCCAGGAACCGGGTCCGACGCTCGGTGAAACGACGCGCGTCGGGGACCGCGCGCCCGATCAGCGAGAGGCCGTACTCGTACTCGTACTCGGCCGCGCGCCGCCGCACCGTGAGCCGCGAGATCTCGGCTTCTGCCCAGGCCCAGAGCAGGTGCCGAAGCGGGCGCAGCGGGCTGAGATCGAAGCGAGCCAGCGGGTCCGGTCCGTGCGCGACCCGTCGGTTCTGGAACCGCGCGAGGATGTGGTTGAGCGTCTGGACCAGACCACCTTCCTCCTGCCAATAGGACCAGATGAGCTCCACCGGGAACGGTTGCGCGGTCTCGACGTCGGCGGCGAACGCGATGTCGCCGTCGATGACGGGCTCGGCACCGATGGTTGGCACGGCACCCAGCACGTTGGGGTCGATATCCGAGCACGGGTCACCGCTCAGGGCATCGGGGTAACGACTCACGACCGTCTCGACGTAGGGCAGCAGTCCGTCTGCTGACAAGTACGAGGAGAGCAGCTCCTGCTGGTCGACGAGCACACCGTTGCTCCTGGCCAGGAAGAGCCGGGTCTGGGCAACGAGAACGTCGTACGCGTCGGGTGCGAACACGTTGCCCCGGGCGCATACGGTCCTGTCGACGAACGCCTTGTACGCGGGGAACATGCGGGCAGAGGTGGCGGCGAGGACCAGGCTGTTGAGCACGCGGTCCGGGGTGGGTTCAGCCGCCGTCGGTGCCAGCCGCACGACGGTCGGGGTCACGGGGATTACCGGCGGAGCGGCCTCACCGGAGATGAACCGGAACCGCAACGTGCTCGGCGCGGCACCCGGGGCCGGCCGACCCGTGCTCTGGAGGAACTCCCCGTCGGTGTAGACACGCAGCTCGTAGGTTCCCGGCGGGCGGGCCGCCATCGCGTCGCTGATGTCGATCGGTTCGGTCTTCTTGTCGGCCGAGAGCAGCTCCCAGTGGACTTGATGCTCCGCTGCGTCGTATATCGCGACGAAGTACTTGCCCTTTGTCAGCTCGCCGAGCGTGAACGGAATCCTGTTCTTGGTGATCGATCCCGGCTTAATCGTGATGGGCTTGTCCATGAATGGTCCTCTCGGGTCAGATGGCGAGGGAGTACGAGCGAGCAGCGGCGACGGATGGCGCGTCGCGCTCTAGGACGTCGAGGCTGCCGCGAACCGCCCATCCGGTGAGCACGCGTCCCAGCAGCTCGCTCTCGCGGCTGGGACTGAGCCGCCCGGCGGCGCGGGCTTGGCCGACCACCGCGAAAACCAGCGTCGGTGGCTGGCGAGACAGCACCGCCAGGTCGTCGCGCCACGCGGAATGCAGCGCGAGAAGCTGCTCGGGGCGGCGCGCTTCGAGCGGCATGACGTCGGCAAGCCGCTGTCCGTCCAACGCGGGCACGCGGTGGCCGGCCATGATCGCCGCCATTTCGGGGAGGGTTTCCTCCATTGCGCGGACATGGCGCCGCAACGGGTCAGGCAGGCCGTCGGTGGGGTAGTACGCCTTCCAGACCGAGGCAAGCGCGTGCCACTGGGGGTGTGGATACAGGGCGTGCCCGACAGCGGCGCTCAGCAGCACCCGGATATACGGCATCGGGTGAGGGTCGTCTCCCGGTGGGCGGAACACGAAGAACCGGGGCAGGCTCACGACCGCGAGGAGCCCGAGGGTGGAGGCGATGCCGAGCTTGGCGATACTCCAAAAGTCCGCGACGCACTCGCTCACCGTCCGCTGCCAGCTCGCCCACGCACCGGCCGGACCGTCGCGTTGTGCCCGCCTGTGCAGGACCGGGCGCAGGGACTCCACCAGCCCGAGCAGCGCTGCGCCCTGGTGACCGACCTCGTGCACCAGCGACGACGCGATTCCGTGCCCGACCATTCTCTCCCGAGGCACGCGGATGATCGCGACCGGGTTGGAGCGCCCACCGGGAAGGCGCGTCCTGGCTCGCCGGATCGCGGCTCCCGGCCCGCGGGCCAGGTAGCAGATCAGCGGCGGGGGATCCACGATCGGATGATCGAGAACGAGAGCGTCCGCCGCCAGGCAGTCCAGACCGGACAGCCAGACCCCAGTGCCGTGTTCGCTGCGCTGCGTGATCACCTCGATGAACAGGTCGAACTGTGACAGCACGTCGTTGAAGCGCAGCCGAATCGTGACGAACCTGCGTTGCTGCTCCGCGGCCGGAGCCCGCCGTCCGGGACCGCGCAACCAGCGGAGGAACTCCCCGACCTCGGCCCTCAGCGCACTCCGGCCGTCGAACAGGAACCGTTCGATCGCCCGATGTGCGCGGTACGGCAGCGCGGCCGCGACCACCATCGTCTCGGTGAGCACG
>Ga0136634_10000465_pt1 | contig 18115 bp, 17 predicted proteins | sample AntDrymUQ8332106_2_FD_104654 | JGI IMG/M metagenome (GOLD analysis project Ga0136634, IMG submission 104654) | Polar desert sand microbial communities from Dry Valleys, Antarctica - metaG UQ833 (21.06) | ecosystem: Environmental > Terrestrial > Soil > Desert | place: Antarctica: Dry Valley... | reverse complement strand
TCCAATCATCATTTGCTGACCAAATGAAAGGTCCATGCCGGCGGCCTGCGCTACAAACACAGAGGCAAGCGAAAGATAGAGAGTAGTGCCATCGAGGTTAAAAGTATAACCCGTAGGAATTACAAATGAAACGATTTTACGGGGTACACCAAACCTCTCCATATTTTCGAGTGCTTTGGGCAAAGCTGAATCAGAACTTGTGGTGGCAAAAGCAATGGACACAGGTTCTTTTATGGCCCGAATAAATTGCTTTATGGGCACTTTGGCCACAAAGAGTGCAATAGGTAACAACACGAATAATAAAAAAGCGAACAACGCCAGGTACAGAGTAACCAGCAGCAATAACAGGTTCTTTAAAATGTCTATACCAAGGTGACCCACGGTTACTGCAATGGCCGCACCCACACCAAACGGCGCAAAATACATGATGATGTTTGTAAATTTGAACATCGTTTCTGCCAGGCTTTCAGAAAACTCCAGCATGGGCCTTTTTTTGTGCTCGCTCAGCAATGCCAGTGCGATTCCGAAAATAACGCTGAAAACAACAATAGGCAACACATTGCCTTCGTAAATTGATTTAATTATATTTTCGGGAAATATATCAGTGATATGATCCTGCCAGGTTTTTACTGCTGCTGTAGGTAATTCTTTCAGCAAAGACTCAGGCACCTTAATGCCTACGCCGGCACGGGTTATATTGATAAACGCCAAACCTATTACCAGGGCAATAGTGGTAACTATTTCAAAATACAACAACGATTTCCAGCCCATTCGGCCTACTTGCTTAAGATTAGAATGGCTGGCGATACCTACCACAAGCGTGGAAAATAATAAAGGCGCCACAATGGTTTTTACCAACCGAAGGAAGATCTTGCTAAGGAATTGCAGATTTTGAGAAAATGCAGGGAAATCGAGCCCGATCTCCACGCCAATCACCATGGCCACCAATATCCAGGTAGTAAGCGATCTTTTTAAAATGGCAAACAAAACAGTGCTGGCTACAAATATCCAACGCATACTTAATAACAAAGGAGCTGGCAGAGCAATAATATCATACCCGTTTAAAACATGCAGCAGGGCGGTAATTGTAAAAAGGATAAGGGCGAGTAAACCTGTTTTGCGCTGATTCATAAGTGCAATCGTTAATTTCAGTGAGTGCCAAAACTAAATCAACTGCGGGTATTTAAAAAAAATAATAGTTTGGGTAAATGTTGCTTTAAAATGACCATCTATTAGGATGGAGGTTATCTGATAAAGGTTAGTTTTGCATCCTGCATATAAATGCTTTCCTGCCGTAGTAATATTTTTCGTGGTAGTTACTTATCAACCAAACTATTTCCCTAACTTCGCCGACCGAAAAGAAAACTCTTTTCATTTTTATTCATTTCCCACACGGCTCTACAAGTTCCCATCATTTTGGGACGCCAGCAGGGAGTAACTAGTAATAAGTTATATAATGCCAAAGGTTAAAACCAACAGTAGCGCAAAGAAGCGCTTTAAAGTTACCGGAACTGGTAAAATTCTCCACCAGAAAGCGTTCAAACGCCACATTCTCACAAAAAAATCAACCAAGCGTAAGCGTGGTATGCGTATAGACGGCCAGATATCGCCTACGCACGTGCCTTTTGTGAAGCGTTTGTTGAACCTCTAACAAATTGGAAAATTTTATCAACTATTAACTTTTTAAAAAATTAAGATATGCCACGTTCAGTAAATGCAGTAGCCAGCAGGGCCCGCCGCAAAAGAATATTAAAAGCTGCCAAAGGTTATTATGGTAAGCGCAAGAATGTATACACCGTTGCCAAAAACGTAATGGAAAAAGGTTTGACGTATAGCTACGTTGGCCGTAAATTAAAAAAGCGTGAATACCGCACTTTGTGGATTGCACGTATTAATGCAGCAGTAAGAGCAGAAGGAATTACTTACAGCGAGTTCATTCATAAATTAGCTACAAAAAACATTGATCTTAACCGTAAAGTGTTGGCCGATTTAGCAATGAATGAGCCAGTTGCCTTTAAAGCTTTAGTTGATTCTGTAAAATAAATTGACTTGTAAAATCTTCATAACCGTCCTGATATATTCATGACGGTTTTTTTATGGCACATTTCATAGCTAAACTTTACCTTTATCCAGTTAATTTTTTAATAATCTAAATAAGCCTTTTAACGCTAATGACCAATACGTACAATAGCCTGGTTCAGCAGACCTTTAATTTTCCGCAGGAAGGATTTAAACTAAAGGACGATTATTTGCAATACAATGAGGTAGATATTAAGGCACTCATTGACAAACATGGGACTCCTTTAAAATTAAGCTACCTCCCCAAGATTGGTATGCAGATAAACAGGGCCAAGCAGATGTTTGCAAATGCTTTTAAAAAACATAAATACGAAGGCGAATACCATTATTGCTACTGCACCAAGAGTTCGCATTTTAGTTTTATTGTAGAAGAAACGCTGAAGCACAATATTCAGTTAGAAACTTCTTATGCTTATGATATAGACATCATCAATTCTTTGTACCGGCGTAAAAAAATAAACAAAGACATACACATTGTGTGCAACGGTTTCAAACAAAAAAATTATACATCCCGCATTGCAAAATTGATAAACGATGGTTTTAAAAATGTAATACCCATCCTTGATAATAAGGAAGAGTTAAGCATGTATAAACGCAATATCAGAACAGGAGAGCCTTTTAAACTAGGTATAAGAATAGCTGCAGAAGAAGAACCCACATTTCCATTTTATACCTCCCGCCTGGGGATGAAAGCAAAAGATGTACTTGGTTTTTATGTTGATGAAATAGAAGGATATGAAGATAAGTTTCAGCTAAAAATGCTGCATATCTTTTTAAATAAAGGTATAAAAGATGATATTTATTATTGGAGTGAATTGCAAAAAAGTATTACGCTTTACTGCCAGCTAAAAAAGATATGTCCCGAACTGGACTCTATAAATATTGGTGGTGGATTTCCAATAAAGCATTCCCTTGGCTTTGATTATGATTATCAATTCATGATAAATGAAATTGTAGGTAATATTAAAAATGCCTGCAAAAAAGCAAAGGTTCAAATGCCTAATATTTATACGGAGTTTGGAAGTTTTACAGTAGGTGAAAGTATGGCTCACATCTATAGTGTTATTGGAGAAAAGGTACAGAATGACAGGGAGACATGGTATATGATAGATTCTTCTTTTATAACCACCCTGCCAGATACATGGGGAATAGGAGAAAAGTTTTTAATGCTTCCCATTAATAAATGGAAAAACGAATACCAAAGAGTAGTGTTAGGCGGTATCACCTGCGATGGACATGATTACTACGATTCTGAAGAACATATTAATGAAGTTTTTTTGCCAAAGATAAAAACAACCACAGAAGATGACATTGAATCTAACAAAGAACCTTTGTACGTTGGCTTTTTTCACACTGGTGCTTACCAGGATCAGATAAGTGGTTATGGAGGAATCAAGCATTGCTTAATCCCATCTCCCAAACATGTAATTATCGAAAGAGATAAGAATGGAAAATTGGTGGAGTGGGTTTATGCAAAGGAACAATCGTCGCAAAGTATGCTTAAGATTTTAGGGTATAAATAAATTTTAAATAAAAAAAATCCATCATGATGATGGATTTTTTTTATTTAAAATTCTTATTATCAAACATGCCTTTGTAATATAAATAATATTTACCATCAGCTTTACTACGCCAATATCTTTTTCCTTCGAGATCATAATAGTAACGCCCATCTAATGTTTTCTTAGCCGCTTTATCATTAACCACTATCATTTTGGGCGCAGCTGTTTTAACAGGTGGTTTATAGGTGTTTTCAGCTTTAGTGGCAATTTCCGCAGCTTTTGCTTCTTCTTTTATTTTTGCTTCTTCCATCGCCTTTGCTTCTTCCCTTTTAGACGGAACAGTTCTGCGGTTACAACTTTGCATGATTAATCCGCCGGCAATAAAAAATAAGAAAAGGTATTTTTTCATGTAATTGTTTTTCTCCCTCTATGCAATTTTAACACCAAAATTTTTTAAAGAAAACTTATTATTTTTTGTTTTTAGGTTTGTACTTTTTAGTAACCTTGGGATTATTAAAATACGCATCCAGTTCCTCTTCATTTGCAAACTCTTCTGTATAGGGTATATCTATTAATTGAATTTGCATTTGTTTTAATTCGTCTCTTAATTTCCTGGCCTTATTTAATATTTCAGGATCTCTTGTACCCGCAAGTTGGTTGTCTTGTAAAAGGTATTCTAATCTTTTAATACTACTTCGAATAAGAGTGGCAGTATTTTGTTCGTAAGTGCTGTTTGGTGCAGCAGCTTCTTTAACAGGCACAAGTGCAATACCTACACTAGGCAATATTTTACCGGCTGTTTTTTGGCTTTCACCGGGCAATGACGATAATATGGTTCCGCTAAGCGTGGTAGTAGCAGAGCCAAGATCAAAACCGGTTCGGGTGCGTTTCACTTTTTTAATTTTTCGATCTACTAACCTGAAACTGCTTTTTAAGGAAGTAACATATTTTCTGGTATCATTTTGAAGTCTTTCAAATTCCATTACCTGCTGAGGGTAATTAATATTTTCTTTAACAACAATTACAATTTTAGCTGTATCGCTGGTGTGAAATTTTGTACTTCCAATAAAGAAAAGTTCAAGGCGTTTTGTTTTTTCTTTTTCAGCATCCTTTATAAAATCAAAAGGAGCATACCATGTAAAATCGTCACCACAATGAGCTACAGGCGTGGTTGATATTACAGGGTAATTACTGATATAGGTCATTTCTTCTATAGGAAAACTCCCGTTGTCACATTGAATTTTAAAACTCACCGTATCGCCCTCATCAATATACAATGTATTGGTAACGGTGGGTTTTACTTTTGATACAATGATCTCTGTACTATAAAACATTAATACAAATGATGTATCTACTTTTTCTGTGGGCATGTTAAGATTTTGAACAGTAAGGTTTACTTTATATTCATGATCATATTTTAATCTGCCCGATAAGAAGTAAGATTTTTCTGCCTTAAATGTAAGCAAACCATTGTCTTTATTGATCTTGAGCCCTACCGGCAAATTTTTTAAAAACCAATAGTAATCATTTAAATTTCTATTAATCTCCAACTGATATTTTAAAGTAGAGTCTACATGAATGGTAAAGTAAGGGTTTAGATTCTTTATTCTTAATACAGTATCCACAGGTTTTATGGTTGTAATACTTGTATCGGAAAAAACCTGTGTGTAACCGGCCAATGAAACTAAAAGTATACAACAGAAAGAAAGAATTATTTTCCTGGACATTTTATAGAAGGTTAATGTTCCGGCGAAGATAAATGATTCAAAAAATAAGTATCATAATCTTTACTACCATTTATGTTTCGCTTTTACCGCTATTCTAATTTTGTTAATCTTATTAAGCAGTATTACTATATTTACTTTTACTATTAAAACAATAATATGAAATTTTTAATTGCTTCCTTTTTGTTGCTGTCTTTGAGTATTCAAGCAAAAAGTCAAACAGCAGAAGATTCTGTAAAAGCAGTAGTGAACCAGTTATTTACTGCTATGAAAACCAGTAATGCTGATTTATTGCTTTCAGGGTTTGGCGATAGTGCCATACTTCAAACTATTATTGCAAATAAAGAAGGCGTTATTATAGTTAAAAACGAATCAGTGAAAGGTTTTGCAAATTCCATAAAGTCTGCTCCCAAGGGTTCATTAGACGAACGCATCCGCTTTGATATGATTAAAATTGATGGCGCATTAGCATCCGTATGGACACCCTATTCCTTTTATTACAATAACAAATTCAGCCATTGCGGTGTAAACTCATTCCAGTTGATAAGAACATTATCCGGGTGGAAAATACAATACTTAATAGACACCAGAAGAAAAACTGGTTGCCTGTAATTAAAAAATCTCCCGGAAAAACCAGGAGATTTTTAATTTAAAACAAACAGGATTATTTTTTTCTACGCAATAGAGATTGTTTTAGCTCCCATGTTTACAGTCTCTTTTTTGGGAAGCTCCACAGTAAGAATGCCGCTTTCATATTTGGCAGTAATTTTTTCTGCATCAATTTTATCATCAATCGTAAAATTGCGGTTCACTGCTTTAAAGGTAAATTCTTTGCGAATTATTTTGTCTGTAACTTCTTTTGTTTCTTCTTTTTTTGCGGTGCTGATATTTAAAATATTTCCATCGAGCTTTATTGCAAAATCCGCTTTATCAAATCCTGGAGCAGCTAACTCAATTTGATAAAAGGCAATCTTTTCTGTAATGTTTACAGGAGGAAAATTTAAAACATCTTCTCTGAATGTTTTAGAAACAGTAGACGGAAATTCATTGAAGAGTTCTTTCATCATTCCGTCAATTGATCTGCTAAGGTTGTTGTTTACTTTTACTAAAGTCATAATATTAATTTTAAAAATTTTACAATATTTATTTGCAAAACATCTTCAAATGCTATTCCAGCCATCATTATAAAGACAAATTGAATGAAAACCAATTTATGATGCGTCACAATGTCTGTTTTTAACTAGGTTTAATGCCATTGTTGCTGAATTTGTAATTGCAGCAAGCGAAAGATTTAGATTCTTTTATAAACATATCAATGTAAATTTGCGGATTCAATTAAAAATAAAATTTTAAATATGTATCCAGAAGAATTAGTTATTCCTATGAAAGAGGAATTGACAGAAAACGGATTTAAAGAAATGCTTACGGCAGCTGAAGTTGATAATACATTAACTCAAAAAGGAACTGCTTTAGTGATGATAAATTCGGTTTGTGGCTGCAGTGCAGGTACAGCAAGGCCTGGTGTTTTAATGGCCATTCATAACACAGCTAAAAAACCTGATCAGATTGCTACAAGTTTTGCAGGGTTTGATACAGAAGCTGTAAACCAGGTAAGAAAATATTTAATGCCTTATCCGCCATCTTCCCCTGCCATTGCATTGTTTAAAGACGGGCAGTTGGTTCACATGATAGAACGCCATATGATTGAAGGCAGAAGTGCACAAATGATTGCAGATAATCTGATTGGTGCTTTTGATAATTATTGCAATTAATTTTTATTAATCTTTATAGCGCAGATCCTTCGGTATTTAATTACCGGGGGATTTTTTATTAACACAAGTAAAGAATATATTGCACCGATTTTTTTTATTCAATAAACGATTATTATGTATCCCAATTTATATTATGTTTTTAAAGATTGGTTTGGTGTAGAGTGGCAGGGATTAAGTTTTTTAAATACGTTTGGATTATTTGTAGCCATTGCTTTTATGGTAGCAGCTATAGTACTTTCAGCCGAGTTAAAAAGAAAGGAAAAGTTAGGTTTATTATTACCCCGGGAAGAATTAATAACTGTAGGGCAGCCTGCTTCTTTGATGGATTTGTTTTTAAATGGAGTAACAGGGTTCATCTTTGGCTATAAATTATTTGGTTTGTTTTTAAATAAACCTGCGGAAGTAGCAGCTCCCGATTATATTTTTTCTACCCAGGGAAATTTGTTAGGAGGTTTGCTTACAGCAGCAGCTTTAGTTGGACTTAAATGGTGGGAAAAAAATAAACAAAAATTAAAAACGCCAGAGCGGAGATCTGTTAGAATATGGCCACATGACAGGGTAGGAGATATCATTATCCTGGGATTGATTTTTGGAATATTAGGCGCTAAGCTTTTTGATAATTTTGAGAATTGGGATGAATTTGTACAAGATCCTATTGGAAGAATATTTTCTCAAAGTGGATTAACTTTTTACGGGGGTCTCATCCTTGCTGCTGTTGCCATTTGTTGGTTTGCGTATAAAAAAGGCATTAAGATCCGGCATCTTGTAGATGCTGCAGCACCGGCTTTAATGATTGCCTACGCCGTTGGCCGTATTGGTTGCCAGGTTTCCGGGGATGGCGACTGGGGTGTTTATAATAGTGCCTATATAAGTGATGAATATGGCCATGTTACCGTAGCCACTTCACCGGCTGATTTTGATAAGCAACTTCAAAAAAGTGCATCCTATTTCGTGGAAGGAAAGGCAAAGGATTCCAGTGGAAGCTTATTATATGTTACCGACAGGTATTATGGTTCTTTGGATGCTGTACCACACAAAAGTTTTAAAGGCCCGTCTTTTCTTCCAACCTGGTTATTTGCATATAGCTATCCTCAAAACGTAAATAAAGACGGCAATGTTATACCCGGTGTTTTAGATGAACATAACAGGGTTTTACCTCAACCAGTATTTCCAACGCCATTGTATGAAATTATCATATGTACGCTGCTTTTCCTCTTCCTTTGGAGTATCAGGAAAAAAGTAAAAACCCCATATGTTATTTTTGGTATATACCTGGCCATAAATGGAGCCGAACGTTTTATGGTTGAATCTATTAGAGTTAATAAAACATATAATATTTTAGGCATGCAGCCTTCCCAGGCTCAGGTAATTGCTATAGGGTTGATAGCTACAGGTTTAGCTATAATTGTTATTGCCCGTAAGAACGCCCACCGACTTTAATAATTTATAAATCTTTTTAAAAAGGATAACAGTTAGATCAATTTCTAACCAGTTATCCTTTTTTATTACCGTTCATTATAAAACATTGTACTATGCTTTACAAAGTACCTAAGTTTGTGAGGTAGTTATCAAAGTATATAACTACTATTAATTAGCAAACCCTCCAATCTGTCAGCCGGAGAAAGGAGATAAAAAAAAGCATAGACATGAAAAAACTTATTACATCACTGGTTTTAGCCAGTATCTCATTTGGTAGTTTCGCCCAGGATGGCGGAAAAATTTTTGGAAAAATTAAAGATGGAGGTAATCAAAAAGTGATTGATGCCGCTACCGTTTCTTTATTAAAAGCGACCGATTCTACTTTAGTAAAAACATCTATAACAGACAAAGAAGGAAACTTCAGTTTTGAAAAAGTAAAAGATGGCAATTACCTGGTTGTTGCCAATGCTGCAGGACATACTAAAACCTATAGCCAGCATTTACCCGTTTCTGCCAGCAACTTATCTGTAAACACAGGAACCCTTCAATTGCAGCCAGCCGAAAAAAATATGGCTGAAGTAGTGGTAACAGCAAAAAAACAATTTATTGAAAGAAAGATTGACAAGACTATTCTAAACCCCGAAGCTCTGATCTCAAATACAGGAACAACTGCTTTAGAAGTATTAGAAAAAGCACCCGGTGTAACGGTGGATAAAGATGGTAACATCAGCCTTAAAGGCAAGCAAGGTGTAGTGGTTATGCTGGATGGTAAACCCAGTAACATGACAGCAACAGATCTTTCCAATTACTTGCGTAGCATGGCATCTTCTACCATTGATCAAATTGAGATAATGACCAACCCCTCTGCAAAATATGATGCATCGGGAAATGCCGGAATCATTAATATCAAAACAAAAAAGAATAAACAAAAAGGATTTAACGGAGCAGCAACAATTGCATTAGGGCAGGGAGTTTATTCAAAAACAAACAACAGCGTTAACCTTAACTATCGTAAGAATAAAGTCAATCTTTTTTCCACCGTTAGTGGAAACTACAGGGAGGATTACCAGGAACTAGAAATAGAAAGGAAATACAAAAATGATGATGGGTCAATAAAAGCCATTTTTGAACAAACGTCTTACCAAAAAAAGTACAGGAGTAGTTACAACGCCAAACTAGGTATGGATTATTATGCGAGCAAAAATACAACCCTCGGCGTGGTGTTTACCGGGTATTACAATCCGAGCACTGACCGGAACTATAATACGAGCTTTTTAAAAAACAATGCAGGAGTAACAGATTCAATCGTTACTGCCAGGGGAAATGAGGAAGGAATATGGAAAAACGGAGGTGTCAATATAAACTTTCGTCATCAACTAGATTCTACCGGCAGAGAAATTACTGCAGATGTAGATTACATTAATTATGTTTCTGATAGAGACCAGTTTTTTACCAATAGTAGTTTTCAACCCGATTGGACAAAAAAGGGATCAGATCAGTTGGTGGGTTCATTGCCATCTGATATAAAAATTTATTCAGCTAAACTAGACTATGTGCACCCTTTTAAGAAGGGACTTAAAATGGAAGCCGGCCTAAAAACAAGTTTCGTAAACACAGATAATACCGCAGGATATTTTAACCTGTCTAATGGTGTACAAACTCCTGATTATGAAAAATCAAACAATTTTACCTACAAAGAAAATATTAACGCAGCCTATATTAACTTTAGTAAATCTATAAAAAAATGGGGTTTTCAAACAGGTTTGAGGGTGGAGAATACGGTTTATGAAGGTAACCAGTTTGGTAATCCGCAACGCACTGATTCCGCTTTTAAGAGATCCTATACCAGTGCATTTCCTACAACATATATAAGTTATGCTGCCAACACAAAGAATCAATTTGGATTATCTTTTGGCCGCCGCATTAACAGACCTGATTATGAAGATCTTAATCCGTTCTTGTTTTTCATTGATAAATACACTTACGGTTCCGGAAATCCATTTCTTAAACCAATGTTCAGTAATGTATTTGAAGGGTCTCATACTTATAATCAATGGTTAACTACAACGGTTAATTATAGCCAGACCAGGGATCTTTTTAGTGAAACCTTTGAAGAAAAAGGATTTGCTACAATTGTAAGACAAGGAAATTATGGCAAAATGAATAATGCAAGTGTATCCTTAAATGCCCAGGTAAAACCAGCCAAATGGTGGAGCCTGATGGTATACACCGAAGGACGCTACCAGCAGTTTAAAGGATTATTGTATGGAGAGGTGTTAGACGTGGCTGCAACCAGTTACCTGGTAAATGTAAACAACCAGTTTACGTTTAAAAAAGGATGGTCTGCAGAGTTATCTGGTTTTTACAGAACTAAAGGTATAGAAGGTCAGATTGAAATTGAGGCTATGGGACAGTTAAATGCCGGTGTGCAAAAACAAGTCTTGAAGAAAAAAGGGACTTTAAAATTATCGGTTAGAGATGCTTTATTAACCATGATTCCCCAGGGAAACATAAGTTTTCAGAATACAGAAGCTCATTTTAAAAATTATCGTGATAGCAGGGTGGCTACTTTAAGCTTTAACTATCGTTTTGGAAAACCTATCAAGGGTATTAATGCGAGGAAAACCGGTGGTGCAGGTGATGAACAAAACAGGATAAAAGGAGCTAATTAATAATTACCCGAATAACATTACCATTTACATGTAGTTTAAGGGTACACAAGAAAAATATAAACTACATAGGAATAAGGTAGTTATTCAAAACGCAACCATTATCGGTTGCGTTTTTTTATATTTGTAAAAAATATTGTATGCCATCATTTGATATTGTAAGTAAAGTAGATCTGCAAACATTAGATAACGCCATTAATGTGGTGAGTAAAGAAGTAACTAACCGCTTCGACTTTAAAGGTTCTCATGTAGTGATTGATCTGAACAAAAAGGATTTTAAAGTAAACCTTGAAGCAGACAGCGAAATGAAACTACAGCAGATTATTGATGTATTAATAAGCCGAAGCATGAAGCAGGGTTTGGCGGGTGAAATATATGACCTTAGCAAAGAACCTTATCCAAGCGGAAAAGTAACCAAGCAGGAAATACAGGTAAGGAACGGTATCAAACAGGAAGACGCTAAGAAAATAGTGAAATTAATAAAAGACAGCGGTTTAAAAGTGCAGGTGGCTATAATGGACGATATCATAAGAGTAACGGGCAAAAAAATTGATGATCTGCAGGATGTAATACAGGCAAGCAAAAGCTGGACTTTGGGTTTAGCGCTTCAATTTGTAAACATGAAGAGTTAAGGAGGATTATTTAACCCTTAAAAGCTTATATTTGCATCATTAATAACAAGATGTACGGCAAAATCCGTACAATAAACCAAAAATATAATGAAACAAGACATTCATCCAAAAAATTACAGAAAAGTAGTTTTTAAAGACATGAGTAACGGTACAACTTTTCTAAGTCGTTCTACAGCAGACAGTAGAGAAACAATTGTATTTGAAGAAGACGGGCAGGAATATCCTGTAATCAAATTGGAGATTTCTAATACATCTCATCCTTTCTATACCGGTAAAAACGTATTAGTGGATACTGCAGGTCGTATTGATAAATTTAAAAAGCGTTACGAAAAGAAAGCGAAATAATTGGTATAGATCATTGTCTTTATCACAAGTTTGTTTTTCATGGCTATACTTTAAGGTCCCTTCGGTTTTCCGGGGGGATTTTTTTTGCAACAGCTTTACTATGAGGAGCCGGCGAGCGGTACATTTTATGTATTTTTAACCTGATGAACATTTTCTTAGACGAAACAACCTGCAGGCAGCCACTTTTCCCCTTTACCCATACAAGGCATGTTGCAGATATACGCATAGGTATTTTAACCATTAGGGAGAAATGGGAAAAAATTATGGGATTACCTGTTATTACAGATTCCAACTTAAAAGATGAGAAGTGTGTAATCATCAAAGCGAATATCATTCCCACCATTCAAACGGCTTCACAAATAATACAGGCTGCATTAAATAAAACACCCCTATTAGAAACCGATGAAATAAAAATGCTGCATTTTCCCTGGCAGATTTTTTTATTAAATGGATATGCCTTGATACAGGATTTTGAAACGATCACTTCAAAAAGAATTTCGGCATCTATATCTGCAACCAATACTTGTTTAACACCCGAAAATATATTTATAGAAGAAGGAGCACAGGTAGAGCATTGTATTTTAAATGCAACTACAGGCCCGATCTATATTGGAAAAAATGCTCAATTAATGGAAGGATCAATGATCAGGGGACCATTTAGCGCCGGGGAAGGAAGTGTTATAAAAATGGGAGCTAAAATTTATGGTGCTACTACCATTGGCCCTTACTGTGTAGCAGGTGGCGAAATTAAAAACGCTGTTTTATTTGGTTACAGCAACAAAGCTCATGATGGGTATCTTGGCGATAGTGTAATAGGTGAGTGGTGTAACCTGGGTGCCGGTACCAGCAACAGCAATGTGAAAAATACCGGGGGCGAAGTAAAATTTTATACTGATACAGACGGCGTACCAATAGTGGCTGGCAATAAAGCCGGGTTGTTAATGGGAGATTATAGTCGTTGTGCCATTAACACTTCTTTTAATACAGGAACAGTAATAGGTGTTTGTTGTAATATCTTTGGCGAAATGCCAGGCAAGTATGTTCATCATTTTTCCTGGGGTACAGATCGGTACATTTTTGAAAAAGTTTTGACAGATATTTCCAATTGGAAGAAAATGAAAGGGCATGAGATAACAACCGAAGAAATTAATTTACTGGAACAATTATATTCAATCAATTAAAAAAATAATGATGCGTAAACAAATAGCTGCCGCTAACTGGAAAATGAATCTTAACCTGTTGCAGGCAGAAGAATTAGTAAAGGCAATTGTGGCAACCGGTGTTAGTTTAAAGGAAAATCAACAAGCTGTTTTTGCAGTACCTTTTCCTTACATTATACCAGTTAAACAAATGCTGGATGGAAAAAATAATATTTATGTAGCTGCACAGGATTGTTCTGCAAAAAACAATGGTGCCTACACCGGGCAGGTTAGTGCAGAAATGCTGCAAAGCATTGGTCTTAAATATGTGATTATAGGACATAGCGAAAGAAGAGAATACAATTTTGAAAACAATGCAGCGCTTGCAGAAAAAATTAATATCGCCCTCGATCATCATTTACAACCTATTTTTTGTTGTGGAGAATCTTTGCCAACAAGAGAAGCCGGTGAGCAAAACGGTTACGTAGAAACGCAATTAAAAGAAAGCCTGTTTCATTTATCTGCCGAGCAAATGAAAAATTTTGTAATTGCGTATGAACCAATCTGGGCAATAGGTACGGGAAAAACGGCAAGCAGCGACCAGGCGCAGGAAATGCACGCACATATAAGAAGCGTATTGGCAGCGCAATACGGAGAGGATGTCGCAGCAACCATCTCCATTCTTTATGGAGGAAGTGTAAAAGCTGCAAATGCTGTCGAGATTTTTGGACAACCTGACGTAGATGGAGGCCTGGTAGGTGGAGCCAGTTTAGTAGCTACAGAATTTGCAGCTATTATTGATGGACTGAAATCATAAAAAGAAAAAATGTTTTTAAAAAAATTATACCAGTATAATAAAATACTTTTTTTTGTTGTACTGGTATTTTTAACGGGCTATATTTATTTAAACTATAAATGGGGCATGACGGCAACGCCCATTCAGCAGTATGGTATGTTTAGTGGTAAAGCTTTTTTAAAAGACACTTTACAACTTTATATTGTAAAAGCCAACGGAAAAAAAATAGAGGAGTCTTACATCTCCCAAACCGAAAGGGACATCATTCAATCTTTCCCGGATTTTTATGAGAAACATACACAATCAAATAATGAAATCTATAATACTCTAAGTGTATTTTTTAATTATGCCGGACTATCTACAGAAAAGAACAGGTACAAATTTGTGAATAATATTACTGACAGCCAGTTTAATAAATGGTATTTAAATAAAATTGAAGGTATCATTAAAGAACCAATAGTAAGTATTGAAGCGTACAAACAGCAGTTAACCTGGGAGAGTGATAGTTTTAGAGTTATTGGAAAACCCGCTAAAATTTCTTTTATTGGAGCTGAATAATACACATAAAAAACAATTCATTGTCTTCTACTTTATTTGTTTTGCAGTTAACTATATGTGGCTCATTATTCATGAGTTTTTATTATGCCAGCTTCAACCAGTTTTTTTTACTAACCACCTTGATTTTAGCAGGAATATTTTAATGTTGACTAATCTTCAACACGCCCTGATAAAATATCCATCCCTGCAGGTAAGCTTTGATCTGTTGTATATTTTGCTTCCCATAATCCTGCTAATAAGTTGTATAAAAAATTTAAAGGTGCAATACCCGGTAGCAGTAGTTAATGCTATATTTAATTTTGTTTACGCCATGCAAATAACTTCTATGTCTACTTTAAGCATTGAAGGGTATATTTCCTGGATATTGATTCCTTTAATTTTTGCAACAACATCTGAAAGAGCTTTTTATTACATGCTCCATTTAATAAGGTATTTTTTCATATTAATATTTGTTTCGGCAGCCTTATGGAAATTCAGAGCTGGTGGTATTTTTAATACAGAGCAAATGGCCGGCATATTATTAAAACAGCACACCGGCTATTTGTGGAGCAATCCTGATGATTGGTTTAGCCGTTGTATACGTTTTTTTGCAGCGCATCCTGTATTGTCCTGGTTTATTTACCTGGCGGCTACAATAACAGAACTGTTTTTTATCGTAGGCTTTTTTACAAAAAAATATGATCGTCTTTTGATTGTACTTTTCATCATATTCCTGCTTACTAATTTTTTTATGATGCGAATCAATTATATATTCTGGTTTATTTTTACCGGATGCCTGTGGTTTGCCCGTTATGCAGAACCTGTATCTTATGCCAGAGCAAGGCTGACAAACATAAAAACCAAGCAGGGATAAACATTTAGAAATGCCTATAGCCAAAATTTTATATCAAAGTATTGTATGGAGAGGCCTTCTTTATCTTGCAACTTTTTTACTCAATATTCTTATAGCACGCCATTTTGAAGCGGCCTTAAGCGGTAGTATATATTACATCATCAATATATTTTCCCTTGTACACCTGGTTGCTGGCTTAAGTATGGAATCCGGCATTATTTATTTTGGTGCTTCAACAGCAATAAATCCCGCAAAGCTTTTTAATTTTTCTGTATTATGGACATTCATTGCTGGTCTTATTTTGTGGTTGATGATGATACTTTTTGTTACCACTTCCTATCCTTACATCAGCCTGGCCGACTTAAAAATTTTTGGTCTTTTTTTTATTTGCGGAAACCTTTTGTACAGTTACAGTGCTTCTTTATTTTATGCACAAAAGAATTTTTTGGTGCCTAATGTAATCAGCCTTTGTCTTACACTTTTATTGATATTAGCTTTACCCTACAACGGATCATCTTTTTTCTCCGGAATTACTGATGCAAATTATTTTTTTATTTATTTTCTTTTTTTTATAGTGCAGGGAGTATGTACCGCTCTTGCTTTTTATTTGCTCAGGATTAAAAAACTACATTTTACGCAACCTTCCAAATCTGATTTGCAAAAATTGTTTCGCTACAGTTTATTGGCATGGCTTGGAAACATCATATTTTTTTTATTATACCGTATAGATTATTGGTTTGTGGAAAAATATTGTAGTACTGAAGCCCTTGGAAACTACATACAGGTTTCTAAATTGGGGCAACTCTTTTTTTTATTGCCTTCTATGATAGCTACTGCAATTTTACCCTTAACGGCAACAGAAAATAAAGAAACGATGGCTCATTGGTTGGCATTAATCTCAAGATTTTTCTTATATTTTTATGCTGTGATTAGTTTGTTTTTACTACTCACAGGTTACTGGTTATTCCCTAAAGTTTTTGGCGAAAGTTTTACGGGTATGTATGGTGCTTTTATCTGGCTAATTCCAGGTATTTTGTCGCTGTCTACTTTGTATACACTAACAGCATATAATGCCGGAAAAAATAAATTGAAAACAAATATGCTGGGTTGTTTGTATGCGCTGATTGTGGTTATAGCAGGCAACTGGTGGTTGGTTCCTGTTTATGGTATTAATGCTGCTGCAGCGGTAAGTAGCGTAGGGTATATAGTGTACCAGGTATATCTTTTAAACGATTTTAAAAAAGAAAACAGCACTGGAATACTACAATTTTTTGTTTTTAAATTTGAAGATATCAGGGCATTAAAAAAAATATTGACTTCATCAAACAAATAATCATGGCATTAAGCAGTAATGAAATGTATACCAGCAATGCTTATTTAAAAAATAACCCTACATGGGATGATGAAGGCACAAGCTGGAAGGCAGGTATTATTCATGGACTTTTGCAAATGAATGAAATCACGCCAAAAACAATTGTAGAAGTAGGCTGTGGTGCAGGTGGAATTTTAAGGGAACTGGCCAATATTGATCCCTCTATACAAAGTTTAAAAGGCTATGATATTTCTTCTTCTGCCATTAGCCTGGCATCCAATAAAAGGAAAGAAAGAGTAGATTATTACCATTCAGATTTTATCAATAGTAACGATTCCGGTGGAGACGTTTTACTGGTGATTGATGTTATAGAACATATTGATGATTATTACGGTTTTTTAAACAAGTTGAAAAACAGGAGTACACATGTTGTATTTCATATTCCTCTTGACCTGTCTTGCAGGAATATATTAAAACCGCATACATTGCTCTTGCAAAGAAACCTCGTTGGCCATATTCATTATTTTACCAAAGAAATAGTAGAATGGGCTCTAAAAGATACTGGATTTACTATTGTTGACTGGGTGTATACCAAACCAGCAATTGATAATGATAAAGCATCTTCTATAAAAGCTGCCATAAAAAAAACGCTACGTAAAATTTCCTTTGCTATTAATAAAGATTGGAGCGCTAAAATGTGGGGCGGATATTCTATGATGATACTGGCTAAATAATAGAGTTATTTTTTAGTTTACTTTGCACAAAAATAATTCAGCTTAATTGAAATGAAAATCACCGCTAAACATATCCTTCAAAAATTATTAGTTAACGATATTGTTTACAAAATATTTAAACCTTTATTGTTTGTTGCAGAAAGATTAAAAGCATCCCGGGAGAATTATATTAGTGCTGCAACTTATGCCGCATTAAAAGCTAAAGCTGAAAAAATATTTGCTGATAAAATAGTTTGTAACGGCCCGTTTAAAGGTTTAAAATTTGAGAGGGAAGCTACATTTTCCGGTTCTACATTTGCGATGTTATTGGGCAGTTTCGAATCTGAAATTCATCCTTTTATTTATGCTGCTAAGCAAAAACAGTATGATGTTGTTTATAATATTGGTTGTGCCGATGGGTATTATGCTGTAGGATTTGCACAATTAATGCCTGCAAGTAAAATAGTTGCTTACGATACGGATAAGGTTGCATTGGCAAAAGCTCAGGCGCTTGCAAAGCAAAATGCAGTTCAACATCAGATTAATTTTTTAGGCACGTTTTATCCTGCTGATATTGATAAGATTGATGTTGAAAAAAAATCACTGTTTATGGTAGATTGTGA
>Ga0136634_10000464_pt1 | contig 18150 bp, 19 predicted proteins | sample AntDrymUQ8332106_2_FD_104654 | JGI IMG/M metagenome (GOLD analysis project Ga0136634, IMG submission 104654) | Polar desert sand microbial communities from Dry Valleys, Antarctica - metaG UQ833 (21.06) | ecosystem: Environmental > Terrestrial > Soil > Desert | place: Antarctica: Dry Valley... | reverse complement strand
TCCTGTACTATCTTTTTTTTGAGTTTATCGCTGAATATCCGTCGTGGCTTCAGCGAAATCTTTACATTTGGTTTTGACATTTTTGACCTTTTTAAGGTCAACATATTTCAGGCAGTTACAGTACGATTTAAGATGTACGATGTTCGAGCCACGAAGTAGGATAGACAAATGATTGCTCCCTTTTAATCTGAGATATAGGAAGCTTATAATCCGACGAGGGAAACGTTTTACATAGTACTTCGTGCATCATACATCGTACTTCGTTCATCAAACTTACTTCAACCCATCTAATACCTTGAACATCTTCTTCACGATATCTCCGGATGAACCATCGTAATTATTGACAATAATTGCGAAAATATATTCCTTTCCACTTGTGGATGTATGATAGCCTGCAAAAGATCTCGCACCATTTATTGAACCGCTTTTAATCTTCATACCATTATATACAGGCAACGCATCAAAGAAATGTTGAAACCAGGTTTGGCGTTTTGCATATTGCAACACTGTAACCAACGCATGAGTCGTTACACGATTCTGTGGTGATAAACCGCTACCATCAACTATATTGATAGAGGAAGGTTCAATCCCTCTCTTGCTCCAGAAATCTTTAATGATCTGTATTCCTTTTTCGGTAGATCCGAATCCGGATGTCTCTTTTGCCAAAGTTTTAATGAGGGCTTCGCCATAAAGGTTGATGCTTTTTTTCATAAACCAGTAATTAATGCTATCAAACCTGGGAGACAAAATACTGTCGACATTCCATATAGTTTTTGCCCATCCGGGGCCATTGTAAAATTTCATATAAAATCTAAAATCATTATCTACCCTTATGCGATTACCGATAAGGATGCTTTTCAGTTGATTGGCGAAATGTAAGGGAGGATTAGGCATGGAACCGGAAATGGTAAAGTCATTGCCTATAGGAATGGTACCCGTCGTTACACCAAATTCTGAATAGGGAGACAAATAAATATATCCATTGTCCCCACTTCCCTTCTCTCCTGTTGTAATCGTATTGGCCATGTAAAAACCCGTCATAACCGCTTTGATGTTTACCACTTTTGTAGTATCGCCTACTTTGATACCTGGTTTTAAAATAAGATCAAACTGATTTTCTTTCCAATTAAATCCCCAGCTTCCAGCCCCATAATAATTTCCAATGTCCTGCCATATCCATCCGTCCGGAACCGATTGAATTGAAAACCCCGATTCATCAATATATATACTGCCTTCAATTTTGTTGATCTTACTTTGTTGTAAAGTTTTTATGATATGCTCTAATATCTTCTCTTCATTAGTCATAGAATAACGCCAGCTACCAAGAGTAGGATCAGCACTCCCGGATATAATGAAATCTCCCTTTAATACGCCAAGTTCAATTTTGCCATTGTAACCCAATCTTGTTTTGTACCTAAAATCTTTCCCTAATAATTCAAAGGCTGATGCACTGGTGATAATCTTTTGAGTACTGGCTGGCGCAAGGCCTAATTCTGCATTTTTTTCGAAGACAGTCTTACCTGTTTTTGCGTCTGCTACATAAAAACTGAGGATACCATGTCGAAGTTGTGCATCCTTTTCCAATCCGGCAATAGCCGACTTCAGTTTCTCTACGATAGGCTGGGCATGAAGATTAGCAAGCTCAGCCAACATCAACACTAATAAACAAACTTTTTTCATACTTACTGCATTCTTTACTTTGCACTCAAATTAATTGTTTTCTTTTAATCTGTTATATGATTGCAGCGAGCATTATTACTATTGGGGATGAATTGTTGATTGGCCAGGTTATAGATACCAACAGTGCCTGGTTGTCCCAGGAACTGAATAAAATTGGTATCTGGGTAAAACGGCGTGTAGCAGTAGGTGATGTGAAAGAGGATATCTGGAATGCACTGGAAGAAGAAAGCAGGCAATCACAACTTGTAATGATTACCGGTGGCCTTGGACCCACGGCTGATGATATTACCAAGCCATTATTATGCAATTATTTCAATGCAAAACCCGTAATCAATGAGGAGGTATTAAAACATGTTAACCATCTTTTTGAAAATGTATTCAGGCGGCCACTTACAGAAAGTAATCGAAAGCAGGCAGAAGTTCCAGATACCTGTACCGTGCTGTTTAATAAACTGGGCACTGCGCCCGGGATGTGGTTTGAAAAACAAGGTAAAGTATTCATCTCATTACCCGGGGTGCCCCAGGAAATGAAAGGAATTATGACTGATATCGTTTTATCCCGGCTCCGGGATCATTTTACAATGGGTGTGATCACTCACAGAACACTCCTTACAGCCGGAGTGGGTGAATCTACATTGGCGGATCATATCAAAGAATGGGAAGGGACTTTACCATCGCACATAAAACTAGCTTACCTACCAAATTATGGAATGGTGCGGTTACGCCTTACAGGTACAGGCACGGATAAAACAATGTTAGAAAACGAAATTCAAAAACAATTTGAACAGGTAAAAACCCTGGTAAAAGAATGGCTGGTGACAGACGAGGATCTTACAATGCCCCAGGTAATCAGTAAACTATTAAAAGATAAAAATAAAATTGTTGGTACTGCTGAAAGCTGTACCGGTGGATATATTGCACACTTACTGACCAGGGAAGCAGGGGCATCGGATAAATATAATGGCTCGATTGTCAGCTATTCGAATGTTGTGAAAAAAAACGTTTTAAAAGTAAGTCCCGAAACGATCGACAGTGCAGGCGCAGTTAGTGAAGAAACGGTTTTACAAATGGCAAAGGGCGCAATAGAAGTTCTTAAGACGGATTATGCTATTGCCACCTCTGGCATTATGGGTCCGGACGGAGGTACCGCTCACAAACCTGTGGGCACTGTTTGGATAGCTGTTGGAAATAAAACATCGATGACTGCTCATAAATTTCATTTTCGCTTTGACCGGATGCGAAATATTGAATTAACCTCTAACAATGCACTGAATATGTTGAGGAAATTCATTTTGTCAGACATTAATGATGTTTCATGAGACCTGGTTGTGAATTCTGGAAGTATAAATGTGCGATACAATGAAATTGGCCTTTGAGTTACTTACAACAATAATAGCAAGAGCTTCGCTCATGAAGTACCTTTGATTTTTAATTCTTCTGTTTCGTTACCTTTGACACGAATGAAGTATTGCACAACATTTGCTAAATAGAATTGGGAAAGCAGAACGAGAAGACACGAGAGACGAAGATAAGACACATTAACCGGGCCTGCCCTACAGTAACCAGTCATAAAATAAAATCAAACATCTACATCAAACATCTAAAATTATACAATCAATATGGCTGTAGTTGAACTGCTGATGCCTAAGCTTGGAGAAAGCATTATGGAAGCCACTATTTTAAAATGGCACAAGCAATCCGGTGATCATGTAAACATGGATGAAACCGTTTTAGACATTGCGACTGATAAAGTGGATAGTGAAGTGCCTTCGACCGCAGAAGGTGTAATAGAAGAAACTTTCTACCAGGTAAATGATGTTGTGCCAATTGGTACCGTAATCGCCAGGATAAAAACAAACAGCGAAGAGTTTGTGTCTGCCTCACCTACTGGATTAGGATCACCGAATAATTCCTACAGAATGCATGAACCGATGGGAAGTGACCAGACGGACCCTTCAGAAGTTGTAAGTACAGTTACGAATTCTACCAATAGATCGATACTCAATGGTAACAGGTTTTATTCTCCACTGGTCCTAAACATCGCAGCCAGTGAAGGCATAAGCATGAATGAACTTGAAAAAATTCAAGGCACTGGTAATGAAGGAAGGGTTACTAAGAAAGATATTTTACAATATGTTTCTGATAGAAAAACAGGTCGGTCTTCCGCCGGTCCTGTCCAGATTGGAAGTAAAGACACTAGCAGTGTAAACGACAATAGGAATTTTGGAAATAATCAATCCTCAGCTGGTAGAAAAGAGATGCAGGAAGATTCAGAAAATTTGTCCATCGCTAATCGTCAAAATACCGGAAATAGTTCCATGCAAACTGTCTACAGCGGTAATGTAGAAATAATCGAAATGGATCGTATGCGCAAGCTCATTGCCCAGCATATGGTGAATAGCAAGCAAACAAGTCCCCATGTTACCAGTTTTTCTGAATCAGACGTTACCAATCTTGTACAATGGAGAGATCGGATCAAAAAAGAATTCGAACAAAGAGAGAATGAAAAAATCACTTTCACTCCGTTATTTATTGAAGCAGTGGTGAAATGTATAAAAAAATATCCCTGGCTTAACAGTAGTATTGATGGTGATAAACTAATCGTAAAAAAAGATATTAATATCGGGATGGCTACTGCATTACCAAGTGGTAACCTGATCGTTCCTGTTATAAAGAATGCAGACCAGTTGAATCTGGTTGGCTTAACCAAACAAGTAAACAATCTTGCGAATGCTGCACGCAACAATAAATTAAGACCCGACGATACCGCAGGTGGAACATTTACTATTACAAATGTAGGATCCTTTGGCAGCATCATGGGAACTCCTATCATCAATCAGCCCCAGGTTGCCATCCTTGCAATAGGTGCTATTAAAAAAAGACCAGTTGTTATAGAAACAGCTCAAGGCGATTCCATTGCCATTCGCCATATGATGATGATATCAATGTCGTACGACCATCGCATCATTGATGGCGCATTGGGTGCAACCTTCCTGAATGCAGTGGCAAAAGAACTTGAAAATTTTGATGCAAACAGGGAGATCTGAGGGAGATTCTGGAATGGAAAAAGGCAATCTAAGAATACAGAATACAGAAGAAAGGAGGTTATGCTAAGGCTTCTGTTTTTTTCACACTATTCCCTTAATTATTGTGACAAGATATCTCACTTTTTTCAAAGAAAGAAGTAGTACTTAAATACAACAAGTGCAGCAAAATAAAACTCAAATCAACTCCTGTTGTTATATCCTGTATTCTTCTCCGGTATCCTGTATTCTGTCTCCTGTATTCTGTATCCTCTATTCTGTTTCCATTCGATCAAATAAAACTACATGCCTGATATTATAAAAATTCCCGTGAAGGAGATGTTAGATAGATTCCACACTATATTGATGAATCATGGTTTTGATGAAGGGAAGGCCTTGCTGTGTGCGGAGATCTTTACGAATAACAGCCTGGATGGTGTTTATACCCACGGTGTAAATCGTTTTCCAAGATTCGTTTCGAATGTAAAAAGTGGTCATGTTAAGCCAAGGGAAGTTCCTGTTTTGAAAAATAAGTTTGGAGGAATAGAGCAATGGGATGGCAACCTGGGGCCAGGGCCTTCGAATGCATTTCAAGCCACTCAGTCGGCAATGGATCTTTCCAGTGAGAATGGAATCGGGTGCATTGCCTTATCTAATACAAATCATTGGATGCGGGGAGGAAGTTATGGATGGCAGGCAGCAAAGAAAGGTTTTGTTTTTATTGGCTGGACCAATACAATTGGGAATATGCCTGCCTGGGGAGCCATCGATAAACGTTTGGGAAATAATCCGCTCGTAATCGCAATCCCTTTTCAGGATGAAGCCATCGTACTGGATATGGCAATGTCACAATATTCATTTGGAGCCATGGAGCTTGCTGAAATGAAAAACGAATCGTTTCCAGTGTATGGCGGTTATGATGTCAATGGGGAATTGACTAAAGATCCATCATTGATACTTAAATCCGGAAGACCGTTACCTATAGGTTTTTGGAAAGGAGCCGGCCTCTCCTTATTATTGGATATGCTTGCTACTATTTTATCAGGGGGATGGTCTACCAATGACATTAGTAAACAAGAAGTGGAGTATGGTTTGTCGCAGGTATTTATTGCGATCGATATCAGTCGTCTCGGGCATTATTCAACAATCCCTGCGCTGATGCAACAAATTATAGACGATTATCTTCAATCAATACCTCAGACTAGTGATGATAACATCACTTATCCAGGAGAAAGGGTATTGCAAACAAGAAAACACAATCTCACCAATGGTATTCCGGTGCTCAAAAATATCTGGGAGACCATTCTACAATTAGGCTGAAACTTTTAGGGGTACCTAATTAATTGCTGTAAATTTTCTTATTTCGAGTTTTGTTATTTAAGGCCAGCCAGTAAATGGCTCACGGCCTCATCTCCACGAATAGCATATTCGGGCCTGCGATGAATGCTATCGAATACCTGCAGTGAAGCCCGTTTTTCAATAGTTACAAATCTCTCATCGATTTCGCCTTGTGAATTAGTAACTTTTTTCAGTGAAAGCCTTAAATACCTGGCTAAAAAGGCATAGGCTGCTTTGCGTTTGCTGAATCCATAGTCGTGCCCTTCATTGGCCAGGTGCACATTCTCAACAAAATTTTCCTTACCATATAAACGATAAATATTTCTGATATAGGGATATTCTACCTGGGGAGTATTTTTTGTCCAGTCCTTTCCATCGGATATCAGAAGCATTGGTCGGGGTGCTGCCAGTGCCGCGATCTCTACATTGCTTGTCTGGTGGTTGTTGCTTTTATGAACTGGCATGCCACTTTCGCATGAGCATCCACCAAAAAAATATGCTGATACCATTACTACAGGTACCGAGACTGCAATTCTTTTATCGAGGGCAACGGCAATAAAAGCCTGGGTACCCCCACCCGACTCTCCCGTAATACCAATACGGGATGAATCAACTTCCGGCAAACTGAGAAGAAAATCAACGGCGCGCAAGCTATTGTGGGTTTGTAATGTTAATGCCTGCGGATGCTTATGTGCGCACTGATCCGACTCGCCAACCCCAACCATATCATAGATCAAAACAATGGCTCCCATCCTGGCAAGTGTAGCTCCACGTTTTTGAACATCTTCGCTAAATCGCGGTGGCACGTTCCCGTGTCCATGTGGAGAAAGAATGGCCGCGTAGGAAGATTTTTTCTCAGTGGGACGATAGAGATTTCCTGTTACAAAAAACCCGGGCAAACTCTCGAAGGCCACATTTTCAACAGAATATCCATCATAACTTTTTCTACTATGCATTATTGAATTAAGAGCAGTTTGTTTTGGCATCCGGTCCAACCTGGCTCCCTCTATGATGCCTTTTCGGATTTTCTCAGCCCGTATTTCCCAGGTTTTCTGGTCAGAATAGGTTGTTGCAAAATGATTCAATGCAGCTTCTCCTTCGGCTTCAGTAAAATAACTACCCCTGCAAAGCAATGAGGTATCAATTGGCTGAGCCGCTACATGCGAATTCAGCAAGATCATACAAATGAGTTTCAGAAAGATTAAGGACAAGATTTTGTTGTTCATTTTTTTGAATAACTAAAGGGTTACATCAATAATTTATGGATATACTATTTTTCCAAATTTACGGCTCCCACTTATCTAGTACCTGTTATAAAATAAAGTAAGAAGACAGTCTGCCATATGGCTCCAATCTGGAAGATCAAGAGGTTTCTTATAAAAACAATTCGCACCGGCAAGGTAATAATCGCGGATTAATTCCTCAGAGGCGAAACCTGACATGATCGCAATGGGAATCAATTTAGATCGCAAATTCTCTTTTAATTTTCTTAAGAGAGTTAAACTATCTATATCGGGCAAGTATTGGTCTATTACTACTAAGAAAGGGAAATCTTTACTAGGATGACTGGATACAAAATCCAATAGCTTCAAGCCCCCATCCATGCAGGTAATGGAAATAGTCACGGGTTGCGCATGAAAAGCCTGATCTAATAATGCCACGTCCTCTTCATCGTCGCAGACTACGAGTACATAATGCATAATATTTATTTTACTCTACATCATAATATAATGCATCGAGTAAAGGGGTTTGCTAAGATACTACTATGATATTGAAAACTCAGGTGTACAAAATACGGTAGCCAGAGATGAACACACTTTGACCATATTTTGATATGAGTTAGGTTTTGTAAGAAAACAGTTGGCACCCAATTGCATACATTCCATTCTATCGATCCTGGAGGTGGAAGTGGTAAACATTACTACGGGTATATGCCTGAAACGTATATCTGCCCGGATCCAACTTAACAATTCCTTGCCAGATATTTTAGGCATATTAATATCTAATATAATAACCTGCGGAAGATCTTTAGAATACGTTTGCTCCAGGGCAGGGATTACTTCATTTACATTGCCTGGGCTAAAAATTCTTATATCAAATGAACATTCTCTAAATCCTTGTTTAATTAAATATATGTCATCTACATCGTCATCAACGACCCAGATAAAGCAGTCAGACATGGGGAGTAGTTTTATTAGCCGAAAATAATAAAAAATAAAATATATCTCCAAATATATATTTGTTGTCAATAGTATGAACAACAATTCAATTCCTACAGAAATATTTTACTTCAGATTGTTCTCTCCCTTATAGATCCACACAAAAAATGAGGTTCTTACGTATTCGTCGCCTCTCAAAATTATTGTTTATACGCAGATGTATCAAGATTGCCTCCCCGTGTGCCTTTCCATCTTTTCCAAAAATTTTCTCGTTGGGTAATAGAAATGAATTCCTTATTAAATGCTTCCTGGTGATTAATTACCGGATCAGTCATTTGAAGTTCCATCATTTTTAAAGTATCGGTAATGAAAGGTATAAGGGACACATCAGAACTTACTCTTTTCCGGATAAATCTTTTAAGCAATTTTGTTTGGAAAGGATCAGATGCAAGTGCAATTTTATTGAAGCCTAAAAGTTTTGCTTTCTTATACGAATAGTAAATATTTTCTGTGCTATGTTCTGCTTTTATTTCAGTGAAAATATGCTCCTCGGGAATACCAATGGCCTCTGCATATAAAGCCATTATCTGGGCTTCATAATAAGGCGTATACACAGAAGAACCTGAATACATCACATTTTTGGCAATGCCTTTTTCAAATAAATATTTTGACCAATAAACCCTTGCTTTCATGGTGCGGCTCCATTTCTCCTTTTCAAAAGGAACACCTGGAACAATAATCATATCATACCTCTGTTTACTTGATTCCATTAGTAAACGCCTGGTTGTTTTCTCAGAAAATGAACAGGACTGGATCAATCCAAATAATACCCCTAGCCCAATCAGGATGCTGAATTTTAAATTAATTGAAATCATATTTGCTTTGGTATGTATTACAAAAATCTTTACTGAATGTTGGGAAAATCGCATTTCATTAGGAGATATTTAATAAACCGATTTAAGCCCACGCGAATGAGTATATTTGTAACTCTTAAAATTAAATATATGGGATTGTTAACACCAAAAAATACAAAGGGCGGCAAAGGGTCTTCTAAAAATGCAAAGAATAAAGGCCAGGAATCAAAGTTTATCTCGAAACCTGGTAAGGCAACCGCTTTTGTTAAGAAGCAGGGCACGCCCGGTGCTAAAAGAGGTAGCTAAAGAAATAAGGATCTTTAAAGGGTTATCAGCCGGGTATTCCGGCTTTTACTTTTATCACGCAAGTTCAATAAATCCGACCACCTCCTTCTGCATTATCAAGTAATTTACTTGTTAGCGAATCGTCAAATACCTCTTCTTTATTTGCTATCACCTGCCGCAACAGATCATGGATTGTTATGACTCCAACAAAATCCTGCCCGTCGAATGCCAGGAGGTACCGCGTTTTTTGGACATTCATCAGGTTCATGCAATATTCAACGGTATCAGTTAATGCCACCATGGGATAATCAGTGGTCATGACCTGGTCTACCAACGTTTCTTTACTCGAACGTCCTTTTAGAATCACATTTCGGGTGTAATCTCTTTCACTGAAAATACCTTTGAATCTATCCCCTTCCATTACGATGAGATAACTAAGGTTGACGGAATTTAATAATTGTAATCCGTCGATCACCAATGCATCTGGTGAAATTGAATTCAAGATTTTTGATTTGCTGGCTATGATATCTTTAACCCTGCGCATAATAACTCTTTTATTAAAGATCGTATTTTTTAAGATGTTGCCATCCTGGAATCTAAAGACTTCCATTCATTAAGAAAAACAAAAATCCACTCCCGTAAATGAGAGCGGATTTTATTTAGAAAAATATCCTTTCAATCAACGACCCCTGGATTTGCGGGCTCCTGATGCAGATGACTTTTTTTTGCTACCACCGGAACTTTTTGTACGGCCTTTTGCAGCAGCCTTAGTCTTATAGTTTCGGCCACTTGCTTTTGAAGAACTCCTGCCAGAAGAAACTGCTTTTTTTGAAGGAGCAGATTTTTTAGTGCCTGTTGATTTTTTAGAAACTGTCGATTTTTTTGCCGGACTACTAACCCTGCTCTGACTCTTCGAAGAGGAAGTTGAACCTGACCGGCGAGAGCCATTGCGTCGAGGGCTGCCTTCTTCTGCTTCTTCATTTAATCCCCCAACCGCAAGATCGGTAAGTAAATCATCTGCAAAATATTCTTCATTCAATGTTTCTTCTAACCGCTCGGCAACTTCACCTAAATTCAATTCGCGTGCATATGCACGTGCTGTTCCATAACCACAGATTTCATAATGCTCAATTTTTTGAGCACACGCTATTATAGCCGCATCAAGCACTTTTGGATCCATATCTTCTCCCATTACTTTTTGACCCTCATCTATCAATCCCTTCATACCCAGGCAAACCTGTTTGCCATTAGATACCCCAAAAAAACCTAAAAATCCTTTTTTACTACCTTTATCTGATTCTTCACTTTCTGATTCTCCCTGCAGCATTTGAGTCACATCATCCAAACGTGCTCTTTGTTGCTCAGTCACTTTCAAGTGATCCTTTAAAGCTTTTACAAGCTTACCATCTTTTGCTTTTTCGATCATCAATGGTAATGCTTCAATTATTTGTTCTTCTGCAGAACAGAGATCCTGTACTTCATGTATCAATAAGTCTTTTAGATCTTTCATTTTTTCCATAAAATAATTTTAAAGACTCTATTAAAAAATTATGCCTCGCTTTTCCGCTGACCGAGGGCAAATTCCTTGGTACCCAGGTAAACGCCCTGTTATGAATAATCAATAACCACAGGTGTTGATTATCGCATCCTTCGAAGATGAAAATGTGTCAACATACATCAGGTTCAGGAGTCAAATATGTCCTGGCAATAGATTTTTCATTATAAAAAATCCGTTCTGCAAGGAGTAAAAGTTTCTATTAACAATCCTTCTTCAAGGCAAACCACTCCATGCTCGAGATTGGATTCCAGGAAAAAGGTATCTCCTTCGCGCAGCAAACGGGTTTCTCCATTTATGGTTACTTTAAAACTTCCTTTAGCTATATAAGCTGCCTGAATATGCGGGTGAGAATGCAATATACCTACGGCGCTTTTCTCAAACTTTACTTTCACCATCATAAGATCCTTATTATAACCCATGATCATTCGATCAATCCCCTTTTCCACATTAACCCAACGCCCTTGTGTTTCTTCCTGGAAACAAACTTGTTGATTCATGTTTATTATTTTTGCGAACTTATGCAAAAGTAGAATGAACTGATAACAGGAATTTCGACTTTAATTTATCTTATTTCCTTTTCCTCAATTTGGACCTCCTAAAAGGACTTTTTTCAGTTTTGATAAATAATGTAAATTGTTGAATGAAAAAATTGATTGTCTGCCTGATAGTAGCCGCCTGTTGCTCTATAACCAGTAAGGTCGTTGCCCAAAAGAAAACTCCGGTTCTAAATCATATAGCATTATATGTGGTGGACCTGAAAAAAAGCGCTTCATTTTATCAAAACATTCTCCAGATTGATACAGTTCCTGAGCCATTTCATGATGGTAAACACACCTGGTTGAAAATTGGCTCATCCAGTACCCTGCACCTGATCCAAGGGGCTAAAGAACCTGTAGTACAAGAGAAAAGTCACCACATGTGTTTTAGCGTTCCTTCCCTCGAAGAATTCATGGCACGCTTAGATAAGGAAAACATCTTTTATACAAATCTCAAAGGAGATGGGAAAACACCTACCACTCGTGTAGATGGTGTTAAACAGATTTATCTCAAGGATCCGGATGGATATTGGCTTGAAATAAATAATGAAAAATATTGAAATTGAATATTCCTGACTCATTCTTCAAGGAATATTATTAGAAACTTCGGTTATAATAAGAAGCATTTCCTCTTATGCTGAAAATCTAACGGTAATGAAAAAAAATTGGCTGAGTTTATTTGTTGTCCTTTTCTCTTTGGTTACAGCAGCCCAGACTGGAAAAGTGGTAGAAAATCTTTCTATGAGAAGTAAGGTTCTTAACATGGATAGAAAATATGCTATTTACCTTCCACCCGACTACGAAACCTCGCAGAGGAGTTATCCTGTTCTTTATCTTCTTCATGGTGGGGGTGACGATCAAACTGGCTGGGTACAATTTGGAGAGGTATTAACTATAACTGATAAGGCGATTAACGAAGGCAGATCTACTGCTATGATCATTATTATGCCTGACGGCAATACCGGACAGCGTGGCTATTTTAATGATATCAAAGGACAATGGAAATATGAAGATTTTTTTTTCCAGGAGCTTATGCCTTACGTAGAAAAAACCTATCGTATCAAGTCTGAAAAACGGTATCGAGCTATAAGCGGGTTATCTATGGGAGGTGGTGGAACTTTTATGTATGCCCTTCATCATCCCGAATTATTTTCCGCAGCTTGTCCACTGAGCGCAAGTACCGGGCCCATTACCTTAGAGGATGCAAAAAGGAATTATAGCAACAATCAGAATATTTCTGATACCGTAATTAATTCCTATTACAATCGCCACAGTGCATTGGCACTGGTTAATAATATTCCTGATTCTCTTAAAAAAGCAGTGAGGTGGTATATTGATTGCGGGGACGATGATTTTTTATATGAGGGAAATAGCCTGGTGCATATTGCGATGCGTAAAAAAGAGATCCCGCATGAATTTCGAATACGGGAAGGTGGGCATAATTGGGGATACTGGAGAACTGCCCTCCCTCATGTTCTGGAGTTTGTATCAATGGGATTTCATCAATATTGAGTTGAGAGTTTCGATCAAAGGGATTTATTCGAATAATTTTTCTATCCTTGTTAGTTTACCCTCGGTATTACAACCTTCAATAACTACTCGAATTTTTTTGGTGATGTCATTGTTGAAAAAGGTCAGTAAGATCCGCCTGTGATCTTTATCTGTTAAAACATATGGGTTCCAGTATATTGTAGTCCGGTAATCATCTGAATCTTGTAATGGGTCGGGCGCAGAGTAATTGGGTGAATAGAACTCTTTCATTTCTGAATATCCCTGTATCGTTGCCGCATCAAGCCCTTTTACATTTTGGTTTCCCGAACTCCCTTTTTTGGTATACACGGCAATAGCTCCCCCGCTACCACCACCAAAGCTTCCAAAGAAAGGAGGCCGGAATACTTTGATCATCGCAACATTATTCATTGGAATTCCCTGCAAAGCAGAGGCATCAAGTTGCATTTGATCGAGAAAAAGATCAGGGGTACCACCACGCCATGATAAGGAAGGAGTTCCCCCACCCTGGGTTATCTGTAACCCGGGAACCTTGCTTTGCAGGTAATTAAATACGTTCATTGCAGATGCCGCGAATGGATCATCTTCCATGATAAATGTGTACCCATCACCTCCGGAGAAAAGTCCGGAGGTATAGTCTTCATCCATCTTGTCTTTTTTTGATTTTTGCTGTGCTATTACCTCTACTGTCGCGAGAGTTTGAACCTTCCTATTTTGTTCTAAGATTTTTTGAGCGATCGCGCGGTTTTTTAAATTGTTTGTTGAATCAGATTTTATAAGCCTTGAAATCAGTTCACGATCTGGTTGTAATTTTATTGGCTGCAGTAAAAAAAAGTTTTTGAAATTGAAGCTTCCTCTGGAGGTGAGCACCCGGTCTTTATCATTATTAAATTGATAGTAAATGCGGGCTGTATCAAAAAATATAATATCTGGCACATTAAAACTCCCATCAGATTCAATTGGAATGGAAAGAAATTGTTTACCCCCTTTTTTAGTTTCCAGTATACCTGTTACCTCCTTCTGAGCGAGGAGTGTTTTATTTAATCCACTTATTTTTCCCTGGATACCAAGAAACCCGTCTGGCTTTTCATTAATGACAGGCCAACGACCTGCAAGAACTTCCTCCCATTTAAATCGTCGCCATCCATTTGTCATCATTACCAGGTCTAGGTGCGCTGCTATGGAATCAGCTTCCCCGGAAAAATAATATGCTGGTTGATGTACATATCCTTTGATATCGCTAGTAAGTAGAATGCGCGAAAAAATATCATCCTCCCCTTTTTGTGCAGGATGAACATCAGCATCTGTTACAGCCACAGATAGATTGCTAACTATTGTATCGGGTACATCTATCTGGATCACATTTTTTTGCCTTTTTTCTAATTTCTTTAGAGGCGCATTGAGATCGGTGATAAAATAATAATCCTGCCCGTTTACTAAAACGATCCGTTCAGCCAGAGGTTTTTCATCTTCTGTAAAAAGCGTGATCTGAACGATGCCAGTAGGCAGCTCATCTACCGGTATAGAACCTGAAGTAATCAGATTATTGGAAATATTTGCTTTGGCCCTATACAACAGTTGTTGGTGCATTTGTGCAATAACATACACTCTGGTATAGGATGCCTCCATATTTGGAGTTCTTTTAATGGAGAATTGAATTTTTTTTCCCAGATTATTCACTTCCAGTACAAGACCTTTTTGTTTAGCAATGGGCAAAGGTGTTACTTTTACTGCCCCTGATGGATCTTTCCAACTGGCCTTGTATTGTTCAGCAGAATCAGGTTGCAATCTGAAAAAACCCATACCATCGTGCATACTCGAAAATGAAACCATTTTTTTTCCCTTGCTATTAAGAATGTCACCAGCAACCCTTATTGGTAAACCGCGTTGGTCAATTGCTTTAAAAGCCACCCTCGATTCAATGCCCTGCACAAGCTCACCTCCTTCAGGGAAAAATTGCAAATGCGTTGTCGATGGAGATAATACAGGTTTAGCCGATTCTTTTTTTGCGGACACGATTGGAAAAGCTTTTATAAACAAAAAAGAAGAATCAAAATTTATCATCCACCGGGTATACACCCGTACAAATACCATGGAGGAACTGGTATTGACCGGAAGGTCAAAAGCGGCTGCTGCGCCAGAAAGAAATACAGGGGCTGTCTTGCGTTGAAGAACTTTGCCCTGTTCATCAAGTAATTCTGCATACAATGTTTTACTAATTGATGAAGGAGAATTTGCAGCAAATAGATATGCTTTGAACCAGATAGTTTCACCCGGATTATAAAAATTCTTATCGAAATGAACATGTATTTTTTCCTGCGGATACTGGGAACCAAGTATGTTAAGTAAGGAATCGAAACTTTGAGCCTTAGGGGAATAGTGTACAAAAACAACCGCTATCAATAAATAAATCTTACACAAATGCTGTTTGTTCATAAGCAAGTTTAAAAGAGTCGTTAAGTTCCTATGATTTTTTCTTTTTTCCAATACCGGTATGTTAAACACAACTGAAAGTACTACAAGAAAGTAAATAATAAATTGATTGTGAAGTAAGAAGATAAAAACATTAAGATTTCAGATAAGTTTGTATGATGGAGTCGAAATCACATTGTCACGGCCGTTGTGGATCTTTTTAAAACCTGCAATTTTTAAAAGTTATTCAGGATATTCGTCCGAACCTAAAACCCAAAGGAAGGACTGCAGATCTATAAAATCTCTTGGCTTTAAATCTGCAACATCAGCCCGGATTTGTTGAGTAAAGTCGAGGTAATTTTTATAAGTTTCCCAGTTTGGCCTTGACTGATAATTGAAAGAATATTGATATTTCTCAGCGGCAATTTTTGTTACCCGGGGTTTCAGGAATATAAAACGATCAGGATCGGCGAGGAAGGCAAAAACTGTTTGCAAGGGCCAGGTAAGTACTCGGGTTTGGCGGCGTGGCAAAACGGCAAGTATTTCAGCAAAATGTTCAAATCGAAGCTGGAGATTTTCCACTCCATACACATAGTCATATAAACCTATTGCAAATTGTTTTGCCCCTGCAGGAGTTTTTATGGCATCCCTTAATGCCATCTTCTCAAATGAAAAAAGCAGGTTTGTTTTTGTCTCAATCCTAACAGCCCGTAATGCGATCTCTGTATATTTTTTCCTGGAAAGTAACCATTCATATTCCTTTCTGTTTAGTTGGTCCTCCCAGATAAGATGGGCATCCCATTTATAATTCCTTTCCCAATCGATGTATTTTTGATCGGCAAAACCTTTTGGGAAATAGTACAGGAATTTCTTGCGGCAGCGAAGCCTGCTTTTTTGTAATCCCGGGGATAGAACTGCTGCAACTATTTTCATCCTTCAACGCTTAACACAATCATAAAAAAAATTGCGCCAGTATATGTGGTTTACATGAATAGCTTTACCTGGAAGGTTGGTTACTATTGCAATAGTGGTTGCAATTCCTGCCATACATTTTCGGCGACTAATTGATGACCCTCTGTAGTTGGATGAATGCCATCCCCCTGATTTAAGCCCGCTTCTCCACCCACTCCTTCTAAGATAAAAGGGATTAAAGAACTATTATTCTTTCTTGCCAATTCTCCAAAAATACCACGGAAATCAGATGTGTATTGTTGACCCATATTGGGTGGCATCTGCATCCCGGCTATAACTATTTTTGCCTGGGGATATTTCGCTTTCACTTTATTTATGATCGATTGAAGATTTGTTTTGGTTTCTGTAATTGGAATACCCCTCAGGCCGTCATTCGCTCCAAGTTCTAATACAAATACATCCACAGGTTGTTCTAAGATCCAATCCACCCGGCTGTTACCCCCGGAAGAGGTTTCACCACTGACTCCCGCATTAATTACTTTATAGGAGAGATTTAACGAATCGATTTTTTTTTGAATGAGTGCAGGGAAAGCCTGGGCAGGGTCTAATCCATAACCAGCAGTAAGACTGTTCCCGAAAAAGACGATGGTTTTAATAACAGTCGAAGAAGCTGTGGAATCATTCACTTTACTTACCTCGTTTTTGGTCAACTTATCATCATCGCCGCAGGAAAGGATACAAAAAGATAAAAAAAGAAGGTTTATAGAAAAGGTGATTTTATACATACAAGACATTTCTGGGTAAACAATTTTATTTTAAACGTGTTGGTAACAAATTAGCAATAGTTATTCAAGTATTTTTATGATTATTGAGAAGGTAGAGGTTTGAGGGAGGAGGTGCGAGGTGTGTGGTCCAGGTTAGGCTTTAAGGTTCTACCTTATAACCCACACCTCAAACCTTACGCCTCACACCTCTTACCTTCTCAAGAATTAAATTAATTTTTTAATGGATACGATACTGAATATTAAAAATGTAAGTAAAACTTACCAAAGTGCAGGCCGAACGTTAACTGTTCTGGATTCCATTCATTTTTCAGTTGAATCAGGCTCCACCGTTTCCATTGTAGGACCCTCAGGTAGTGGTAAAACCACACTGTTGGGATTATGTGCAGGTCTCGACAATTCAAGCTCAGGCAGTGTGGAATTGCAGGGTATCCAGCTGGAAAAATTAAATGAGGACCAAAGGGCACAAATGCGGAATCAATATGTTGGATTTATATTTCAAAATTTTCAGTTGCTTCCTACCCTCACGGCTTTAGAAAATGTTATGGTTCCTCTCGAACTTCGCAGGGAAAAAAATATAAAGCCCCGGGCACTTGATCTTTTAGATAAGGTAGGACTGGCAGATAGGGGTCATCATTACCCCACACAGCTAAGTGGCGGAGAGCAACAAAGAGTTTCTCTAGCAAGAGCATTTTCTAACAAACCACGTATTTTATTTGCGGATGAACCTACCGGAAACCTTGATGCAGAAACAAGTGGAAAAATTGTGAACCTTATTTTTGATTTGAACAAGCAGGCTGGAACCACTTTGATCCTTGTTACCCATGATCTGGATCTGGCATCAAAAACCGGGCGTATCATTCGACTAAAAGGGGGCAAAGTGGTAGGGGATGAAACTCTTGGAAGAGAGGAGACAGAATACAGGATACAGAATACAGAATCCAAAATGTAGTACCCAATATCTGGTATCAGCAATCTAACTGTAACTGCCTGAAATATGTTGACCTTAAAAAGGTCAAAAATGTCAAAACCAAATGTAAAGATTTCGCTGAAGCCACGACGGATATTCAGCGATAAACTCAAAAAAAAGATAGTACAGGAT
>Ga0136634_10000463_pt1 | contig 18185 bp, 22 predicted proteins | sample AntDrymUQ8332106_2_FD_104654 | JGI IMG/M metagenome (GOLD analysis project Ga0136634, IMG submission 104654) | Polar desert sand microbial communities from Dry Valleys, Antarctica - metaG UQ833 (21.06) | ecosystem: Environmental > Terrestrial > Soil > Desert | place: Antarctica: Dry Valley... | reverse complement strand
TGAGCACCGCAGACCGCTCGGCGGGTGAGAGCGCCTGACCGTTGTCCGGTACGACGCGGGCTGGGCGTGGGCCGTGCACAGGACCCCGGGTGTGGCGGTAGTGGGTGGCCCTGGCCCGGCCGAGCAGGGCGCAGGACCGGGTGATCGGCACCCCGGCCGCGCGCAACTCGGTGAACGTCGCGCTCATCGCGTCCTCGACGACGGTGGCGTGTCCGTGCTCTCGGAGATGCCCTCCAAGAGCCCTTGCAGTTTTCCCATGATGTCCACCACCGCCTGCGACCTGGCCAGCTCGCGGGTCAGCCGCTGATTCTCCGCAAGAAGCCGGCCCGGGTCGTTCGCGCCACCCGATGCTGCGGTCGCCCGGTGCGGGCGTGCAGGCGTCGGGACCCCACGAGTCAGCGCGTCGCGAGCCTTCGTCCACTCCCGGATCTGGGACTGGTACAGGCCCTCACGACGCAGCACACCGGCCTTGCTGCCATGCGGGGCCGCCTCATACTCCGCGACGATCCGCGCCCGATACTCCGCCGGGAACGAGCGCCGCACCGGACGAGCCGCCGGATCGGCCACCCCCTCTGGCTGGCCGGTCAGCGGTAGGCCACCGGAACCGGAAAATGCTCCACTGCTGATACTCACGAAATGTCTCCTGTCACCACCCTCCAGGTGGACCCGGGGCTCCGGGGTGTCTCAACACAGCCTGACAGGGAGGGAGCTGGCGCCCGTTTGGGAGTTGGTCGCCTCGATCCCAGCGCCACGTTGTGTTCAAAGCCAGCGCGAGGATCCGGCACTCGCGTAGCAAGCCTTGATTGACACCCGGATAGTGCTCGCTGACTTCTTCGGGCGCATGGGCGAGGTCGAATTCGACAGGCCCACGGCAGCACGTCTCGAGGTCTACGAACAGCAGCCCGTTCGTCGTGGTGAGCACGTTGCCTGGGTCCGGCTCGCCGTGCAGCAACTGCTCGGGGCCGCCGCGCTCGCCGATCACTCGCCTCAGGCTTCGTAACGTGTTGCCGAGGAGCTCCCGGTCCGCGTCGGCGAGCGCCGGAGTGTGGTCGCGGCTTGCCACGAGTTGTTGGGCCTGCTCGACTCGATCCGTGAAGCGCGGCGTATGGACATCGAGCTTGCGCATGCCGGCATGCAGCCGCCTAAGCGCATGGGCGTACTCGGCTGGTGAGACCGCTCGAGGCGACACGGGTTCGTAGTAGGTCCACAGGGTGACCACGAAGCCATCACGCTCATAGACGCGTGGCTCGACTCGAGGCTCAAGAGCAGCCACCGGGCTCTCAACTTCGGCGAGCCGTTGAGCAAGCTCGATTTCGAACTGTGCGGCCTGATGCGCTACAGGTGCCACCCGGGCAAGGACGTCACAAGGCAGCAGACGCAGAGTGAGCCTGTTCGAGTCATGAAGATGGATCGCGTCGTCAACTGTCAGATCAAGTGATGAAGCGATCGACATGGCCGCAGCCACTGCACGCGGGACCTCCGACGCCTGCATCGTTGCCTGGCACCTCTGCCTTGCGCGCTGCCGCACTCTCCCGGCGGTGCGATCGGGGCCACCGTACCAAGTTGGCGATAGAGAGCCTGCCGCGGTGGCGCGACGGCGGGGGCGCGTCGGCCGCGGCACTAGATTGGATTCCCTCACCTGCCCACGAGAGGCGAGTCCATCGGCGCCGATGGCTGCTCGTCGGGCTCTGGTGTCTCAGCGGACCATCCGTCTGCGGACTGCCTCAGCGGCTCGCAGCAGGTGCGGTCACGACTTTGGTTGGGTTCGGACGACGCGGTCCGACTGGTATTCGGGCTGCTCGATGGAGATGGTTTCGCCGGCTGCGTTCTGCAGCTCGATATGGACCTCTGTCGCGGTGGCTGGTAGGCCCCATGCTGCGTAGCGTGGGCCGTCGGGGGCGTCGGGGCGCGGGTGCGTCTCGATGGTGTGAAAGGATTCGTCGGACGTCGTGATGACGAGTGTGGTGACCGATGGATGCACGGCGGCGAGGCCGCCCCAGGGGCCGTCGTCCCCGTCCAGGCGCGTCGATCCGAACGCGACCAGGCTCGGGTCCGCGAGCCACGGCTTCGCGTCCCAGGTGACGCAACCGGGCCGGCTCTCGTCCGGCTCGCCGTAGGCGAGCCCGGTGGTGCTCCACTCCGCACCGCAGGTCTCCGTAGAAGTGCAGGACGATGACGGCGCGCTGCCGGGCCGGTAGCCGCACCAGCACCGCCCACGTCTCGTCGATCTCGGGGATCGAGGTCACGGTCGCCGGTTCGGGCCCGTCGACGCGGTCGCGGGCTCGGCGCCGGTGGACATCTGCTGAGGCGTTGATGACCGCGCGCCGCAGTAGGGCAGCTGCTGGGTGATGCTGTCCCAGCGAGGGTGCGCCGAGGCGAAGACGCTCTGCACGACGTCCTCACCGTGCTCGCGTGAGCCAGTCAGCAGCGTGGCCAGCCGCAGCAGGTCCAGCCGGTGAACGGAGTAGACACGCTCGATCGACTGGACTGGGGTGTTGCAGAAGATGACATCACACATATAAGTCGTGCAGCTGCCCCCGTACGTTGCACTTGGCCACCAAGTTACATGCGGACCACCGTGATGCTCAGCCTGCTTATCCATCCGCCTGGACGGGGATCCGTCACCGGACCTCGGCTCTTTGGAGTAGACCATCCCGCGGGACGATCCCTCCGGGACGTAGGCGGGCTGCTGCCATCGTCCACCCGATCGTTGCCGTAGCGGGTTCGCTTCCGTACGCATCATTCGCTTGGCGCGGTGGTCAACCGGCCCTCGGTGGGGGTCTGACCGATGAATCTTCTGCGCCGTGTTGGTCTGCGCCGAAGACCGACTCACGGGAGGCTGACACCATGCGGAAACTGACCTTTGGCATGAACCTGAGCCTGGACGGCTACATCGCCGCGCCCGGCGACGACCTCGGCTGGAGCGTACCGAGCGACGAGCTGTTCCATTGGTGGTCCGACCGGGTGGGGGCGACCGGCCTGGCGCTGTACGGGCGCAAACTGTGGGAGACGATGAGCTCCCACTGGCCGACCGCCGCCCAGCAGCCCGGCGCCACACCGGCGCAGATCGGATTCGCCCGCCGCTGGCGCGACATGCCGAAGGTGGTGTTCTCCTCGACGACCATCGCTGTCGACTGGAACGCCCGCCTGGTCACCGGCGCCGCTGTCACCGAGATCACCCGGCTCAAGGCTGAGGATGGCGGCCCCATGGACATCGGCGGCGCCACCCTCGCCGCTGCGGGCCGGGCTGATCGACGAGTACGCGATCGTCACCCACCCGGTCCTGGTGGGCGGCGGCACGCCGTTCTTCCCTGGACAACTGGGTGAACCTGAACCTGGTGGAGACCCGGACGTTTTCCGACGGCGTGCTCCTGACCAGGTACGAGACCAGGCGCTGAATACCCGACCTCGGATCGGCGCGGGCTCGTGCCACCCAAATATCTCGTGGCCGTTAGGAGATCGGCTATCGAGACGCAAAATGACTGCGCCATGACCGGCGTTCGCGCCTGACTCCCCTGCTGGAGGCTAGGGCAGAAGGTCCAGATACTTCCTGCGGGCTGGCATGGCGTGGATGACCATCTCGTCGCCACTCGCGAAGACGAGTACAACGGTCTCCAGCAGCCGCGCGTTGGTGTCGAACCCAAGTCGCAGTTCCCTGTCTGGCGGGCCGTCATCGTCGAGCGGTTCGATCCACAGCGACCACTCAGCCGCATGAATGGCGTCCTGGGCCGAGACGCCATGCTTGAGCGCACCTCGGTGAACCTTCACGCCCCGAGCTGGGCCAATGCAGCGCGGATGGCCTCGGACCTGCTCATGTCGTTCTTGGCTGCGGCCGCATCAAGGGAGGCCAGCTCTTCGGCGGTGAGTCGGACGGCAACGACCTGCATCGGCTCGGCTCCACGCCCCGGACGACCGCGTCCGCGACGCTTCAGCTCGTCGACGTCGTAGCCGGCGTCCGCCTCGTCTGCCCAGTGCTGGATCTGCTCCTCGCTCACAGTTTTATCGTATAACGAAAACCGCAGTGTTCTAGAGCCACCGCGGCACTCGGCTGGACGCGCGCTCGCCCGGCTCTCGGATCTTCCAGCGACGCACACGTCTGGCATTAGGGCGCGGAAGGCCGCGAATCAACTGCAGGTTGACCGATTCGGTTAGTGCACGGGTCGGGTTCTCTTGGCGGGCTGAGCAGGTGCGGTCTGTTCGACCTGCTGGGCGGGGATCGCCGACAGGTCTGGTAACTTCCGGTTGTCATTGTCTAGTTTAAGTTTACCGTCGGGAGTCGTCGCTGTGATCGTTCCAGGCGCTGCGCACCTGGTCCTCGCGCCGGGCGTGGTGCACTTGGATGAGCCTGCCGCGGTGTTCGAGGCGATGCTGTCGGGGTGGGGTCGGCAGCAGCGGTCGAGGCTGCTTGCGGAGGTCACTGTCGAGGCGAGGCTGTCGTTGGTGCGGCGGTTCACCGAGTTCGCCGGGTCGCATCCGTGGGACTGGACGGCCGGTGACGTGGAGGACTTCACCGGCAGTCTGATGTCCGGGGCGGACCGGCTGGCGCCGTCGACGATCCGCGGCTATCACGTGACGTTGCGCCTGTTCTGTGACTACCTCCTCGACGGGCGTTACGGCTGGGTCGGTCAGTGCGAGGCGCGGTTCGGGACGATCCCGTCGCAGGTGTGCCACGACTTCAACACCGCCGCGCACCTGGTCGAGTACGAAGGGAAGCCGTCTCGGCGGCCGTTCTCCTACGACGAGCTGGAGACGCTGTTCGGGTTCCTCGACGACCGCGTCGACACGATCGCCGGGTCCGGTCGCAAGGGTGCACTCGCGGCGTGGCGGGACGCGCAGATGGTGAAGACGGCGTATGCGTTCGGGTTGCGCCGGCGAGAGCTGTGCTTCCTCGATGTCGTGGATCTGCGCCCGAACCCGCGGATCCCGGCTTGGGGGACCTACGGCGCGGTGCATGTGCGTTACGCGAAGTCCAGTCGTGGCAGCGCCCCTCGGCGTCGCACGGTCCTCGCCGTCCCGGAGTTCGACTGGGTCATCGACGGCCTGCGGCAATGGGTCGAGCAGGCCCGGCCGTTGCTGCGTCCCGGCGAGCGCCACGAGCTGTGGCTGACCGAACGCGACGCCCGGGTGTCGGTCAAGACCGTCGACAAGCGGTTCGCGGTGATCCGTCAACGGGCCGGTTTGCCGAAGGACCTGACGCTGCACTGCCTGCGCCACTCCTACGTCACGCACCTGATCGAGTTCGGTTACCCGGAGCGGTTCGTCACCGAACAGGTCGGCCATTCCTACGCATCGACGACCGCGATCTACACGTCGGTGTCCAACGACTTCAAGACGAAGACCCTGCAGGCCGCGCTCCGGCGGGTCTATCCCACCCACGACGAGCCTCGGGAGGGCACGTGAGCACCAGGATCGTGATCCGGTGGAACCTGCGCCGGTTGATGGCGGAGAAGGGGATGTTCCAGACCACCGACCTTGTCGGGCCGCTGCGCGAGCGGGGGGTGGAGATCTCGAGGCAGATGGTGCACCGGGTGGCGACGAAGCCGCCGCAGCGGATCAACCTGGACCTGCTCGCGGCGTTGTGCGACATCCTGTCCTGCACCCCCAACGATCTCCTCGAGCTCGCCCGCGAGCAGGTCCTCGAGGCGCGCGCGGTCAACGACTCCGGCCCCGGGATCGGTGAGCTGCGACCGGTCCGCGCCACGATCCGCCGGCCGGCGGGGACGGGGTGAGCCGACGCACGTGCTGGGACTGCCCTGGAACGAAGGTGGACCAAAAGCGGCTTCGGCACGGCCTGATCTGCGTCGCCTGCGTGCGGCGCCGTCACTACCACCCCGGGCCATGCCCCGGCTGCGGGACCGTTCGGCCGCTGGGCTACCCGGTCGACGGGCTGGTCGTCTGTGCGTCCTGCGCCGGGCTCGAGTCGATGTTCGCGTGCTCCGAGTGCGGCCGCGAGGACCACCCTTACGGGAGCAGCCGCTGCGCCCGCTGCATCCTCACCGAACGCCTCACCGACCTGCTGACCGACCCGGTCACCGGCCACGTCCACACCCGGCTACGACCGGTGTTCGACGAGATCGTCGGGTCCGAACGTCCGCAGACCGGCATCTGGTGGCTACGCCGCGAACCCGGCATCGGGCCGCGGCTGCTCCACCGGATGGCCCGCGGCGACATCGAGATCAGCCACGACACGTTCCGTGCCCTGCCCTCCGACCGCGCCCACGACTACCTCCGCAGCCTCCTCGTCGCCGTCGGGGTGCTGCCGGCGTTTGAGATCCGCATCGAACGGATGCTGCCCTGGATCGAGAAGGTCGTCGCCGAGCTCCCAGCCGAGCAGGCGGCGCTGATCCGGCAGTTCGCGCACTGGCACGTGCTGCGCCAGATGCGCACCGCCGCCCGCGAGGACCGCCTCACCCAGACCATCACCAACAACGCCCGCCGGCAGATCCGCGTCGCGATCGCCTTCCTCGCCTTCCTCGACGCTCACGGCCAAACCGCGGACACCGCGAACCAAGACCTCCTCGAGCGCTACCAACAACACGTCCACCGGCCCATCGCCCAGGAGCAGGCGTTCATCAGCTGGCTACGCGAGAGCCGCATCAACACCACGCTGAGCATCCCCGACATCGCGCGCCCAACGCCGACGGTCACCGTGTCGGATGCGCAGCGCTGGGCCGGGGTTAACCGGCTGCTGCACGACGAGACCCTGCGCCGCTACACCCGCATCGGCGGGCTGCTCACCCTCCTATTCGCTCAGCCCCTGACCCGGATCGTCGCGATGCGCACCAGCCAGGTCACCATCACCGACGACGCGGTCCACGTCACCTTCAACGCCATCCCCATCCAGATGCCCGCGGTCCTCGACGACCTGATGCGGGAACACCTGCAACACCGCGGGAAAAGCCTCTACGTCGCACGCGACACCGGATGGCTGTTCCCCGGCGGCAACCCCGGCCGGCACCTCGTCACCGAGAACATCCGCTCCCAGCTCGTCACGATCGGCATCAAGCCCTACCAGCATCGCAAAGCCGCCCTCTTCCAGCTCGCCGGCGACATGCCCGCGCCCGTCCTAGCCGAGCTCATCGGCATCACCAACCGCCACGCCGCCGACTGGGCCACCCTCGCCGCCCGAGACTGGACCAGCTACATCTCCGAACGAGCCCGCTGACCGGACCACCCGCCCCACGTCAATACGACCCGTGCGCCAGCACAAGCGCCCCCACGTGCGCGGCGCCGATGCTCTCAAGCGAGTGCTGACACCCCGATCCGCGGCGACCCGCAGGACCGCGCGGGCGCTGACGACATGGACCATCAGCTCTTCGGCTGTGACGAACCAGCGGCGCACAGCGTGATGTCCATCAAGCGCATGCACGCGGGCGACAGCTATGCCGCCTACACGCGACAGCCCGTCGATGGACGGGTCGGCGCCACAATCGGCACGGGAACAGGTTAAGCGCCGGCGGTGATCGAGCGGATCGTCGGCGCGAGGGTCCGGGTCGACCACCGCTGCACCTGTTCACCGCTACCGAATGCAGTTCCGCTGACGCGGACGCATCGCGAGAAGATGCAGGTGCGTGACGCCTTCGCGGAGCTCGCCGCCGGCGAGGTCGGCGACCCGGCCAAGGTGACGAGCGTGGTGAACTGCCTCACCGTCCCCGAGCGAACGGGTGTGGATGAAGTGGTTGCCACGGCCTTTTGCCAACGGGGGAAGCCCTGGCTTCCCCCCGTGACGAGGAGGCCACCTACACCGGCAGTTTTCTCCGACCCGGACGGCAACGTCTGGCGGGCCTCGGATGGACCAGCTGCACGTCGTGAACTGACCGCTCCTGCGGTCCAGTGGGCGCTCGTGGCCGACATCAGCCTGTCGGCCACCCGGTGTACGCCTCCGCCAAGTAGGTCGACCCGGCGGTCGACGCCGTCACCGCGGCGAGCTCGCCTAGTTGACGGCGCCTGTCGAACTCGCTGCTCTCCGGCAGGGTATGCAGCATCGTGGTCATCCAGTAGGAGAAGTGCTGGGCCCGCCACACCCGCTCCAATGCCCGCGGGCTGTACGCCTCCAGCGCCGCACCGTCACGGTTGCTGACCGCCACGTCGAGGACGTCCGCGAGCACCCGCACGTCGGCCAGCGCCAGGTTCAGGCCCTTCGCGCCGGTGGGAGGCACGGTGTGGGCCGCGTCCCCGGCGAGCAGGAGATTGTCGTGCCGCATCGGCTCGCACACGAAGCTGCGGAAGCGGAGCACGGTCTTGCTGGTGATCGGCCCCTCCGCCAGAGTGAAGCCGTCCTCCCCTGCGACGCGGGTCTGCAGCTCGGCCCAGATCCGGTCATCTGACCAGGTGTCGACGTCCTCGTCGGGGTAGCACTGGAAGTACATCCGCTGCACCGTCTGCGTGCGCTGGCTGATGAGTGCAAAGCCGCGATCGGAATGCGCATAGACGAGCTCCGGCGCGCTGGGCGGCGCGTTGCACAGGATCCCGAACCACGCGAAGGGGTACTCGCGGAAGAAGTGTGTCGCGCGGTCGGGCGGGATTTCGCGTCGACAGATACTGCGTGACCCGTCGGCTCCGACGAGGTAGTCGCACCGCACCTCATGGGCTGTGCCATCCGCGTCGGTGAAGAGGATGCCCGGACGGTCGCCCGCCGCCTCGACGACCGAGACATCCGTCACGCCGAAACGGACGTCCGCACCGTCCCTGGCCCGCGCATCGGCAAGGTCGATGAACACGTCGGTCTGCGGGTACAGCCAGGCCTGCTCACCGACGAGCCCGCCGAAATCGACGCGGTGACTGACTCCCCCGAATCGCAGGTCGATTCCGCCGTGCGCGTGACCCTCCCGCAGCACTCGATCGGACACCCCGGACTCCACGAGCAGCTTCACACTGTCTGCCTCGAGGATGCCGGCGCGCACCGTGTTCTCGATCTCGAGGCGCGTGCGGATGTCGACCACGACGCTGTCGATCCCCTGCAGCGACAGGAGATGGGACAGCATCAGCCCCGCAGGCCCGCCGCCCACGATGCCAACCTGGGTGGCAGTCAGGCTCCGGCTCATGATGTGGGTTCCTCGCTGTCGGCCAGCGCTGCCTTGGCGATGGCAAATGCGTGGTTGGCTGCCGGGACGCCGCAGTACACGCCGCACTGCAGCAAGATCTCCGCGATCTCTTCAACGCTGAGCCCGTTGCGTCGGGCGGCGACGACGTGCATGCGCAGCTCTTCCCAGTGGCCGTTGGCGACAAGCGCGGTGAGGGTGACGGCGCTGCGCATCCGCCGGTCGAGGCCTGGCCTCGTCCACACGGATCCCCACGCGTAACGGGTGATGAGGGCTTGGAAGCCAGCCGTGAACGGCGTCTTCGCGGCCTCGGCGCGGTCCACATGCGTATCGCCGAGCACCTGGCGGCGCACCTCCATGCCGGCGTCGTATGGGTCGGGGATGTCGTGAGTCACCGTGCGGCCTCCTCGGTGGGCCGGGAGCCCGGCGGATGGCGATCAGTTCGAACTCGGTCAGCAAAGGCACCGAGCAGGTCGGCAACGCCGCGCGGGTTCTCGGCAGGCGGCAGGTGGGCCGCGCCGGCGACCACCTGGACATGCGCGCCCGCCATCGACGTCGCGATCGCCGGGGCGTCGGATGGAGGCACGACACCGTCGTGCTCGCCGGGCATGAGCAGCACTGGCACCCTCACCCCGGCGACCCGCTCGCTCAGATCGAAGTCGGCCAGCGCCTCGCAGGCGAACGCATAAGACAGCGCATCGGTCTCGGACAGGGAGTCGAGCAACGCGCCAGCGACCTCGGGATGCCGCTCAACGAAGCCGGTAGCGAACCAGCGTTCAGCCGATCCCGCACGCATCACGCCGGTCCCAGCGCCGCGTACGAGCTCGGCACGCTCCCGCCAAGCACTCGGCTGCCCGATCCGCGGCGCCGACGAGACGGCCGCGACGCCGGCGAACGAGCTCACCCCCATCGCAAGGTCGAACCCGACGGCCCCGCCTAGCGAGACGCCCGCGTAGTAAGCGTGCCGGCCAGCGGCGAGCTCAGTGCTTTTCGCGCGTACAGCGTCCGCGAGTTGCGCGACCGAGAACGGCGCTGTCGCGGGACGGCTGTTCCCGTGGCCCGGCAGATCCCAGCCGACCACTTCGAAGCGGTGTCCCAGGAACGCCGCGCAGCGGCCCCACAGCGCAGAGACGGACGTCCCCAGGGAAGGCCCGACGACGAAAAGCTCGTCGGCGTCCGCGGAACCGGCCAGTGGCGTGAACTTCAGCCGCAGTGGCTCGCCCGTCTCAGCCATCGCTGCGCTCCCGGAAGGACCGGAACAGAGCGAGGGCACGGTCGACGAAAGCGTCGGCTTGACCGAGGTACGACGCCAGGTCCGCAGGCCCTTCACCGCCGCGCTCGGCAAGGAGCACGGCCGCGGCGGCGCGCGCCCGTTCCTCCATGACGTCGCGGTGGACCACGAGGTGACTGACCAGCTCGGCCGCCTGCGCCGCTGCCGTGACGGTGATCCGCATCAGCTGGCGCAGCGCCGGCCACTCTGCGTGCCACGCGCCGTCCGGCCGTTCCTCAATCGCTTGCGCCGCGCACGCGTGCAGCTGCGCTTCGAGCAGGGGCGCCTGCAAGGCCGCGCTGCGGACGAGGACCGCGAGGACCGGGTTCCGCTTCTGGGGCATGGTCGAGGACTGACCGCGACCCGGGGCGCCACCCTCCCGGAGCTCGTCGATCTCCGGCCTGCCCAGTAGGAGGATCTCGCTGGCGATGGAGCCGAGAACGTCACATGCCTCGACAAGTGCGTCTCCGGCCCGGGTCACCGGCGCACGGCGGGTGTGCCACGGCAGGTCGGGCACGTCGAGGCCTAGCCGGTCGGCCACCACCTCGACGGCCCGACCCAGGTCGGTGACCGACTGGCTGGCTTTGGACAACGTGCCCGCGGCGCCGCCGACCTGCACCGGCAGTGCCAGCACCTCCAGCCTGACGTCCGCATCCAACACCGCGACGAGCCACTGTGCCGACTTGAGGCCGAAGGTGATCGGCACGGCGTGCTGAGTGAGAGTCCGGCCGGCCATGACCGCATCCCGATATCGCTCAGCGAGTACGGCCAGCGCGGTTGCCACGGTCAGGAGGTCGGCACGCACGCTCGTCCGCGTGCTGGCCAGCATCAGCATGAGCGCGGTGTCGAGCACGTCCTGACTCGTAAGCCCCCGATGCAGCGTCGCTGTCAGGTTGGGGTCTCCGATGCAGGCGCGGAGGGCTTTCACCAGCGGCAGCACGGGATTCCCGGCCGCCTCGACCGCCACCGGATCCAGCTGGTCGAGCCCGATCCGATCGGCAGCGGTGGCGACGGCCGCATGCTGCTCAGCCGTCACGAGGCCGGCGTCGAGCAGCGCGGCGAACCAGGCGAGCTCGACGCTCACCATCGACCGTACGAGCGCGGCGTCGCCGGTGACGTCCTCGGCGCGGTGCGCTCCAGGCAGCAGGAGGCTGCGCCCGGCGGCGTGGTCCGTCATCAGCTCTGGTGCCGTGGGAAGGTGAGGAAGACCGTCTCGTGTGCGCCCTGAAGATGGATGTCGAACCGGAGGCTGCCGTTGTCTTCGCGACGCGCGACGAGGCCTGCCTGCTCGGCCGGCTCGATCGTGGCTAGCAAGGGGTCGGCGGCCAGGATCTCGTCGTCAACCGATAGGTATACGCGGGTGAACAACCGGTTCAACAGACCGCGGGCAAAGACGGTGACCGCGATGAAAGGGGCCCGTCCTTCGACGGCGGGACCAGGCTCGACAGTGCTGAACCAGTAGTGCCCCGTCGGGTCCGTCGTCGTGCGTCCCCAGCCGGTGAAGGACGCGCCATCGCGGCGCAACGACCCCTCGACAGTCGGAACTCGGCCGGAGCCATCGGCCTGACGGATCTCGAGCAGCGCGTCAGGGACACCGACCCCGGCGCCGTCGTACACGAATCCGTGCAGGCGCACCGCCCCAGGAGAGGTGTGCGGCACGAGCTCACGGTCGCCGTCGAACGGGAGGGCGTCGTGGAAGAAGGGGCCGATCGTCTGGCCGGGGGTTGCCGTCAGATCCGCTGTCTCGCTGCGCTCAGCCATGGTCGGCGGCTTCCTCCAGGGGCGTCGCGTGTGAGCCCGTGAGCACGATGTCCCAGCGGTAGCCCATCAGCCACTCGTGCTCAGACAGGTCGTGGTCGTACGTCGCGAGCAGGCGCTTGCGCGCCTTCGGGTCCGTGATGGACTGGTAGATCGGGTCCAGGTCGAAGAGCGGATCTCCGGGGAAGTACATCTGAGTGATCATTCGCTGGGTGAAGTCGGTGCCGAACAGCGAGAAGTGGATGTGCGCCGGACGCCACGCGTTGCGGTGGTTCCGCCACGGGTACGGCCCCGGCTTGATCGTGGTGAAGGCGTAGTTGCCGTCAGTGTCGGTGAGGCAGCGACCGACCCCGGTGAAGTTCGGGTCGATAGGCGCCGGGTGCTGGTCGCGCTTGTGGATGTAGCGGCCAGCCGCATTCGCCTGCCAAATCTCGACGAGCTGGCTACGGACCGGTCGCCCGTCCCCGTCGATGATCCGGCCACGCATCACGATTCGCTCACCGATGGGCTCGCCGCCGGCCTGGATGGTCAGGTCGGACTCGAGTACGTCGACGTCCGACTGCCCGAAGATCGGCGCCACCAGCTCTGCACCCTCCGGGTCCGCATGCCGTACCTCCTTGGTCGGGTGCCGCAGAAGCGAGCTGCGATACGCAGGGAAGCCGAGCTGCGGCTGCGTCTCCCCCGCACCGCCGAGGTGTGCCTTGGTGATCTCCCTGCTTATTTTTTCCTGCGAATCCATCCGGTCAGTCAACCAAGGAGTCAGGGAGTGGCCCAGCGGTCCTTTCCACTGGATGGAAACCAGATGTGACCAAGCTGCGGCCGATGCCCTGCGCTGCCACCTGAAGCGCCGCCACCAGGCGCGGCCGGTCGCGCCGCAGGTCGGGTACGACGACCCCCACCGCGGCAACGACCTCGGTACGTGCGCGAATCGGCACCGCGATCGAGCACGCGCCGAGACTCATCTCCTCTACGGTCTGCGCGAAGCCCTCGCGCCGTACCCGCCCGAGGTCCGTCATCAGCCGGCCAGGCTGCGTGATGGTGTGCGGCGTGATGCGCGTCAGGTGCGCCATGACCCAGGACTGGACGTCGTCCGGCGCGTACGCGAGCAGGACCTTCCCGACACCTGTCGGGTGCAGCGGCAACCGCCCACCGGTCACGCTCACGATCGGCACGGACGCGTTGCCGGACACCCGGTCCACGTAGAGAACCTCGGTCCCGTCGCGGACGGCCAGATGGACAGTTGCGCGCGTCGCCGCGTGAATGTCATGCAGGAACGGCTCGGCAACCCGGCGCAGATCCAACTGGTCCGAGGCGAGCAGCCCCAGCTCCCACAGGCGACGGCCCACGACGTACTCACCCGACGGCCGCCGGACGACTGCGCCCCACGCGGCCAGCTCGGCGAGATACCGGTGAGCGGTGGCGACCGGGAGACCAGATCGGCGTGCGAGCGCGCTCAGCGTGAGCGCGCGGTGCTCGTCGTCGAAGGCGGCGAGCACCGACAGCAGCTTGGCCGACACGCTGGCACCCACGCGCCGCCTCCCTTCCGTGCTGCCGCCCTTGCGCCCGGATCGACCCCGCGGCCGTACCCCCGCTGGTCAGGCGTCACAGTCGTGGACGACGCCATGGCGCGTCAACCGCGGCGGGGCGGCTCAGTCATGCTCCGGTGGCGAGACCACCTCTCGCAGCACCTGCAGGGCGCGGCCGAGGTGGGCCGAGTCGTCTTCGACGCGCGTTGCGACAACGAGGTCAACCCGTGCGCTCGAAGCCGGCGACAGCGGCAGGTAGACGACCCCGGGCACCCGGAGCGCAGCGACTGGTTCCGGCACGATGGCGCACCCCAGACCGGCGGCGACGAACGTCACGAGGGTGGAGGTCTCGGCCACCTCGTGAGCGATGCGCGGCGTGACGCCGGCCTCGAGAAAGAGCGCCAGGACAACCTCGTGCATCACCGATCGCCCCCGAGACGGATGTGCGACCAGCTCCTCGTGGCGAAGGTCCTCGATCCGCAGCCGCCGTCGTGCGGCGAGAGGATGTCCGTCCGGCACCGCGACCACCAGCCGGTCGTGGCGCACGTGACGCACGACGACGTCCGCGGCCAGGACGGGGGGCCGGAGGAGCGCGAGATCCAGGGTGCGTCGCCGCAGTCCGGTGATCAGATCCGGCACCAGCATCTCGCCACGGAACGACACATCGACCCGAGGCAGTTCGGCCCGAAGCCGTCGTGCCAGCGCTGGAAGCAGCGTGTACGTCGCTGAGCCCACGCAGCCGATGACGAGCCGTCCGACCAGCCCGGCACCCACCCGCTGCGCCTCGAGGCCAGCTTCCTCTACCGAGCGCAAGATCTCGCGAGCCCGATCGAGGTACGCCTCTCCTGCCGCTGTGAGGTCGACGCGGCGGGTCGTTCGCTGCAGCAGGGTCACGCCGAGGTCGACCTCGAGCTGCCGGATCTGCTGCGACAGCGGTGGTTGCGCCATATGGAGCCGGTTGGCAGCCCGACCGAAGTGCCGCTCCTCGGCGACCGCTACGAAGTAGCGCAGATGGCGGAGCTCCATGCATTGATACTTCCAGACTCTTGATCCGCACGAAGCACGTACTTCTCTTTATCAATGGCGGCGTCCTAGCGTGACCTCATGACCGACGTCGTGATCTGTGAACCGATCCGTACGCCTGTGGGCCGCTTCGGTGGTGCGCTCGCGTCCCTGTCCGCCACGGACCTCGCTGCGGCGACGTTGATGGAGCTGGTGCGCCGTACGGGTCTGGGCGAGGGCGATGTCGACGATGTCGTCCTCGGCCAGTGCTACCCCTCCGGTGAGGCACCGGCGATCGGCCGGATCGCCGCCCTCGACGCCGGTCTCGGCACCGGCGTCCCCGGCATCCAGATCGACCGCCGGTGCGGGTCCGGGCTGCAGGCCGTCCTGTACGCCGCCGGCATGGTCGCCATCGGCGCAGCCAGGCTGGTCGTGGCGGGCGGCGTCGAGTCGATGTCCCAGGTCGAGCACTACGCGACGGGCCTGCGCACCGGCGTCCGTCAGGGCGGCGTCGACCTGATGGACCGCCTCGACCGGGCGCGGGAGACCGCCGGCGGGCGGTTCCACCCGGTTCCCGGCGGGATGGTGGAGACCGCGGAGAACGTGCGGGCGCGGTACGGCATCTCCCGCGCCGATCAGGACGAGCTTGCAGCGCGGTCGCACCAGCGGGCAGTCAGCGCGCTGGAGAACGGCAGCTTCGCCGCGGAGGTCGTGCCGCTCACCATCGCGGGCAAGCGTGGTGGGGCCGACGTCGTCGTCGACCGCGACGAGCATCCGCGTCCCGGGACGACGGTCGAGGCATTGGCGGCGTTGCGCCCGATCCGGCTGAAGCTCGATCCCGAATCGACAGTGACCGCAGGCAATGCGTCCGGCCAGAACGACGGCGCGGCGATGTGCGTGGTCACCAGCCGCGAAGAAGCCGAACGACGCGGGTTGAGACCGTTGCTGGCGTTGCGTTCCTGGGCGGTGGCCGGGGTGGGGCCGGAGATCATGGGCGTCGGGCCTGTCCCCGCGACCGCGGCCGCCCTGGAGCGCGCCGGGCTGACGCTCAACGACGTCGACCTCATCGAGCTGAACGAGGCATTCGCCGCGCAGGTCCTCGCCTGCCTCCGCGAATGGAAGATCGACCCCACCGACGAACGCCTCAACCCCAACGGCTCCGGGGTGTCATTGGGCCACCCGGTCGGTGCGACAGGCGCACGCATCCTCGCCACCCTGGCGTACGAGCTGCACCGCCGCGACGGTCGCTACGCCCTCGAGACGATGTGCATCGGTGGCGGCCAAGGCCTCGCGGCCGTCTTCGAGGCAGTCCGATGAGCCTTCGCACGACCCGGCACCGCACCCGCCGCCCTGACCAGCAGGAGAACGACAGATGAGTGTCGACAAGGTCGTCGCCGACGCGCATGCCGCCGTCGCCGACATACCAAGCGGCGCCAGCCTCGCCGTCGGCGGCTTCGGGCTGGCCGGCATCCCGTGGACCCTCATCGACGCGCTGTTGAACCAAGGTGCGGACGATCTCACGGTGGTGTCCAACAACTGCGGGGTAGACGGCGCCGGGCTGGGACTGCTGCTCGAGCAGCGCAAGATCAGCCGCGTCATCGCGTCGTACGTCGGTGAGAACAAGGAGTTCGCGCGGCAATACCTCTCCGGCGAGCTCACGGTCGAGCTCACGCCGCAGGGCACCCTCGCAGAGCGGTTGCGCGCCGGCGGTGCCGGCATCGGGGCCTTCTTCACACCCACCGGGGTCGGAACCCTGGTTGCCGAGGGCGGCCTGCCGTGGCGCTATCACCCCGACGGTGCGGTCGCGCTGGCGTCCGACGCGAAGGAGGTCCGCACCTTCCGCGGCCAAGAGATGCTCCTCGAGGAGGGCATCGTCACCGACTTCGCGTTGATCCGGGCCGCCGTCGCGGACCGCGCCGGCAACTGCGTGTTCCACGCCGCGGCCCGCAACTTCAACCCGGCCGCCGCGATGGCCGGGCGCCTGACCATCGTCGAGGCCGAGCGGCTCGTGGAAGTGGGCGAGATCGGGCCGGATGCCGTGCACCTGCCCGGGGTGTTCGTGCGCCGCGTCGTCGAGCTCACCCCGGAGCAGGCCGCCCACAAGGCGATCGAGCAGCGCACCACCCGAAGCCTGCCGAGCGGAGCGCGTTGAGATGCCCTGGACCCGCGAGCAGATGGCCGCGCGCGCCGCGCAGGAGCTACACGACGGCGAGTACGTCAACCTGGGCATCGGTCTCCCGACGCTGATCCCCGACTACCTGCCTACAGACTCGACGGTGACGTTGCACGCCGAGAACGGGATCCTGGGGGTCGGCCCCTTCCCGTACGACGACGAGGTCGACGCTGACCTCATCAACGCCGGCAAGCAGACGGTGACGGTCCTGGCGGGCGCGTCGTACTTCGACTCCGCATTGAGTTTCGCCATGATCCGCGGCGGTCACATCGACGTCGCGGTGCTCGGCGGCATGCAGGTCTCGGCGACCGGTGACCTGGCGAACTGGATGGTGCCGGGCGCGATGATCAAGGGCATGGGCGGCGCGATGGATCTGGTCAGTGGCGCGGGCCGGGTCGTCGTGCTCATGGAGCACTTGACCCGCAAGGGCGCATCAAAGCTGGTGTTCGCGTGCGATCTGCCGATCACCGGCCGTGCCGTGGTGTCGCGGGTCATCACCGACCTCGGTGTCCTCGACGTCCGCGACGGCCAGTTCAGCCTCGTCGAGACCGCGCCGGGGGTGACGTGGGACCACCTGGTCGCGGCAACCGCCGCGCCGCTCGTCGACGGGACGAATGGCGCCGACCACGGCACCGATCGTGTTGCCTAGCCAGTCAGTCGTGTCGAGCGTTGAACGGAAGCGGCGAGATTGTCCAGCGAGTACGACAATCCCGCCGCGTGATCTGCTGCGTGGATCCCGCGGGCACATCGTCGGCCCTGATGGCGACGCTTGATCGGTCAGCGCAGGCCGTTCAGCACCAGGTCAAGCGTCTGCTCGAGTCGGTCGCCGAGGTCGAACGGCGCAGGGTCGACAGCGACCCACCGGAGCACGGTGGAGAAGTACGTGGCGCCGAGGACGGTGCCGACCTGGTCGGCATCGACAGCGTCGCGCAGCTCGGCAGACTCCTGCCCGCGCCGGACCACTGCGGCAAGGTCCACATTGAGCGTGGGTGAAAGCGCTGTTGCTGCCCCCCCTGCTGAGCCGCTTCGCCGACCTCACCGGGGGCAGCTTCGGCAAGGGCACGCCGGCCGTGTTAGCTCCCGCCGCGCTGCCGTTCTCGTCACCACAGTGGCTGTTCCTGATCGACCTGTCCGTGCTCGCGGTGGTCTTCTGGCTGTTGACGAACATGCTGCGAGGTCGGATCGGGCGAGCACTGGACGCCGCGCGGACCTCGCGGGTGATGGCTGCCGCGCACGCTGTCCCGACCAACCGGTTGACGGTCTCGATCTTCGCCGTCAGCGCAGCCGTCGCCGCGCTGGCGGGCGGGCTGTCCCACCTCGGTGCGCGTACCTCGACACCGGACAGCTACACGGTCCTGTTCTCCATCGCCCTCATCACCGGATCGGTGATCGGCGGGACCCGGTCGTACGTCGGG
>Ga0136634_10000462_pt1 | contig 18209 bp, 18 predicted proteins | sample AntDrymUQ8332106_2_FD_104654 | JGI IMG/M metagenome (GOLD analysis project Ga0136634, IMG submission 104654) | Polar desert sand microbial communities from Dry Valleys, Antarctica - metaG UQ833 (21.06) | ecosystem: Environmental > Terrestrial > Soil > Desert | place: Antarctica: Dry Valley... | reverse complement strand
GACCCCACGATTTCGCCTCCGCACCCAACGCCAAACGACGATCCCGCTCACTCAGACGAGGCAACAACCCATCCAGCCGAGCTGCCATCGCCACACGTTCATCAGAACGATCCCTAGCCACCGCCGAAGCATATCACAACCCCAATTATATCAATTAGTTATTCAGTTACGCCTCCCTACCGTCCAATGTCACTTCTTTTAGCAGCGTTTTCGATGGTCAGAGGCGGTTTTGAGGAGGCTGGCAGATGGGTAGTGCGCCGCGTTGCCCGGCGGGCTGTCGCGATGCCACCTGAGACTTTACTGAAAACAATCATTGCGGGGCGCTATCCTGGCTGCCAAACTGACACCTCTCGGCTGCCTCAAACCCGCCCTGAACAGAAGAAACGTCTTAAGTCGCTGTAATGAAATAAGTCCATTTCTTGAGGAGGCCGTCAACGCTCTGACCAGCGCAGATGCAATTTAACGCGATTTATTTAATTAATTACGAGCCCTAAGGCAATGACATTGGACTACCGTCGCCCGATCGCTACATTCACTGCGACCATCTCAACTGTCGTCACCTTGAATTTCCCACGCATACGGCTGAATAGTCTTTTTGGAGACCCGCAAGGTCAATAACTTTGTTTGAAATCAGCACTGCTAGTACTGCGACTATCAAAGATGTAAGGGTTATAGCAATGGCAATTCGTTGCAGCAAGGCGCTAGCAATGGTCGAATTAAGGGATGCAACTGTACTGAGGATTGATCGCAGCTGCGAGTCTGCCTCTTGTAGTACCTTGGCTTTCTTGACCTGCTTGGAAAACATGTCGTCCCATAGCGATGTTGGAAGCGCACTTTCTTCACGTAGTTCTCGGTGAACGCCAAAAGCATCGAACTTAAGGATATTGTGACGAAGACTTAGCGAGAGGTGATTATTCTCATCGCCGACATCAACGGCGAAGCTATTCACGTCAATGCTACTTGTCAGCAGAGAATTTCTCAAATATCGACTGCCTGCAACCAGCCTCCTTCTATGTGTTTTGCGAGCTACGTCGCGGGTTCGAGCATTTGCGACTTCGTAGCTTCGAAGTAGGGTGTCAATTGCAAGGGTTGTGATCACGTTATAGATAGCGTACTCTTCGAGTGTTTGGATAATCCGTGGCACAGTTCGTTCTCCTCGATACGAAACGAATAGTGCGTCGGGAAGAATTTCGTCGAACTGTCCAGCAAGTGTGCATCTATCGCCATTATTTGGCAGCCATAGGGAGTCGCGCTGCTGATGTAAGGTCAGGCCCGGAAACTCACGGCAACGCCATCTCTCGATCGCGGATGTAATTTCTAGTGCTCGCAAGTAGGACGCTGGTATTTCGTCAGTAGGAACAGGCAGGGCTACACGTGTAAGCAGCAGGCTCAATGCTGGGTGACGCCGTTCTCGACTAGCGGCGAAAGACCCGCGTAAGTGGCTGCGAAGCCAATCGCTGGCTGTGGCAATTAAGCGTTCACGTTCATTGCAGATTGCCACCTCCTTTGAGGTGTCTCCCGACTCAACTCGTCGACGGCCGTCCCGCAAAACAATCCTGGGCTTGTGTTCTGCTCTGAAGATGCTAGTTAAGAAGGATTGATTTCGTTCAACAACGCTGAATCCGGCAATAACTACCGTAATTGACGAACTGACCGATATGGCAGAAATTGAAACACTTGAGAATTCAATCGGTAGGTGATCGACTACCGGATTAAAGTCATTTCGATCCCGATCGGGACGTTCCCTGATTGTCACAATGTGTCGCCATCCGCGAATTTCAGTACTACCGCGTGACGCGACTAACCACTCGTCCAGATTGCCCAGTGAGTGGCCCGGCATTAGGCGTCGAGTCCAGCCGGTACGACTCAGCTGACTTAGCAGATCATCAAATTGTGATGGTGTAAAGATTTCCGCCAGCCAAATTTTAGGGATGAGGATGTCTTCCTCTGGTGGCAGGACGAGTCGATTGTTCACGTCTGGCCGTGAGCGTCGCCAGTCCAACTCCCAGTACACGTGCAGCCATAAGCGAATCTTGATGAGTGTTGGTTCGGCGAATTGGAGCACTGGGTGCTTCTGGGCAAACCGCAAGACCCAGTTGATTCAGCATTTTGGCCTGTTATACCACCGGAGTTCCAAGAATTCAGGACCGTCGGATGGTGCTGGGGGTGAATCTGGCATGACGCGATCCTACGTGTACATACCGACAGCCAGAGGGGCCCTCTGTCTACGCTCTGTGTCGCCGGATGAACGCTCCTACGCTGTGAACTCGACCGGCGCCGTGCCGCCAGGAGGCGGGCCAGCCTTCTCGCACGTGCCAAACCCAAAACGCGAAGAGGGCCGGATCAACCTCCGAGCCGCAGCGGAGGAAGAGCGTCGTGCCCGCGACATCGAGCACACCCTCGGCCAGCACCGGCGCAGCATGCGCAAGCACGGTCTGATCCTCGGCGAGCTGACCGAGAACCTCCGCCACATCGACGAGACCGAGGAGACCTGATGCGCGGTTCTGTGTCGAAGCGGTGTACGTGCCCCGTCGCTCGCAACGCGAAGGGGAGCGGCTGGCCTGCCGACGCGATCACGGGTCGTGGTTCTACGTCGTGGACCTCGGTCGCGGCCCGGACGGGAAGCGCAGACAGGAGAAGGTCTGCGGGTTCCGCACCCGCACCGAGGCCGAGCAGGCGCTCAGTGTCGCGCTCAAGGCCGTGGATGACGGTACCCACGACCACGACGGCCGCAAGACGGTCGCCGAGTTCCTCAACGGCTGGATCGGGGACAAGGTCGCGGCCGGGTTGCGACCGACGACGGAGCGTTCCTACCGGCAGCACATCCGCGATCACCTGCGTCCGCATCTCGGATACCTGCGTCTGCGGGATCTGCGTCCCTCGCACGTCTCGGCGATGCTGCGGGCTGCCCGAACGGCCGGGCTCGGCGCTGCCAGCGTCCGGCGGGTGCACGGCACCCTGCGCAGCGCGCTCAGCTCGGCGCTGCGCCAGCAGCTGGTCAGTTTCAACGCGGCCGTGAACCTCGAACTGCCGACGGCACCCCGGCCGAAGGTGCGGCCCTGGCAGCCGGCCGAACTCGGCGCGTTCCTCGACTCCCTCGGCGGTGACCGGCTCGCCGCGCTGTTCGAGCTGATCGCCTCGACCGGGCTCCGGCGAGGTGAGGCCTGCGGGCTGCGCTGGTCAGACGTCGACCTCACCCGAGGTGAGCTGGTCGTGCGTCAGCAGCTCGTGCAGGTCGCCTCGCCCGCGCCGTGCCCCTCGTGCGGACAGACGCACCGCGGGCACACGTTCGGGCCGCCGAAGACCGCCAGCGGGGACGCGCGGGTCGTCGAGCTGGACGGCGGCACCATCGGGATCCTGCTCGCGCACCGGCTCGCCCAGGACACCGAGCGCGCCGAGTGGGGCAGCGCCTACGTCAGCCACGACCTCGTGTTCACCCGCGTGGACGGCAACCCGTTGCCGCTGGACATGGTGACGAAGCGCTTCCGTGAGCTGTCCGACGCTTCCGTGAGCTGTCCGACGCTGCCGGGCTGCGTCCGATCCGGCTGCACGACCTCCGCCACGGTGCTGCGTCGCTGATGCTCGCAGCCGGTGTCGGTCTCGCGCTGGTGTCCAAGCGGCTCGGCCACAGCTCGGTGAGCATCACCGCTGACACCTACAGCCATCTACTAGAAGGTGTCGGCCGGGAAGCTGCCGAGCGTGCCGCCGCACTGGCCCCGCGGAACCGCGGTGACCAATCCGTGACCAACCCCGCCGTTTCGGCGGGGAACGAACACCCGAGAGAGGGGGAAATCCCCAGATCAGAGCTGGTGCGCCGCCAGGGACTCGAACCCCGAACCCGCTGGTTAAGAGCCAGCTGCTCTGCCAATTGAGCTAGCGGCGCCTGCCGTGCGCCCCTTCGCTCGACGCCGACGAGACGCTAGCAGAGCGCTCCGTGCGGGCCGTGCGGCGGGGTGCCGCGGCATGGGGTGAGTGACGGGACTTGAACCCGCGACTTCCTGGACCACAACCAGGTGCTCTACCAGCTGAGCTACACCCACCATGCGACTGCCGACCGCGGCCGGCGACAGAGCCCAGCTTAGCGCGGGACCCGGGTGTGTCCGAAGCGGGTTCTCACGGTCGCGGTGCCAGGGCCGCGGCCACCGCCTGGGCCTGCTGGGACGTCGGCCCGGGCGGGGCGACGAACAGGGTGCGCCGGTAGTAGTCCAGCTCCCGGATCGACTCCTCGATGTCGGCCAACGCCCGGTGCGCGAGACCCTTCTCGGGCTTGGCGAAGAAGACCCGTGGGAACCACCGTCGGCACAGCTCCTTGACCGAGCTGACGTCGACCATGCGGTAGTGCAGGTGTCCGTCGAGCTCGGGCATGTCGCGGGCGAGGAAGCCACGGTCGGTGGCGATGGAGTTGCCGGCCAGCGGGGCGGTGCGCGGCTCCGGGACGTGGGTGCGCACGTAGTCGAGCACCAGCTTCTCGGCGTCGGCGAGCCGGACGGTCGAGCGGCGCACCTCCTCGGTGAGTCCGGAGCGGGCGTGCATGTCGCGGACCACGTCGAGCATCGCGGTCAGCGCACACTCCTCGGCATGGATCACGACGTCCACGCCCTCGCCGAGCACGCGCAGATCGCCGTCGGTCACCAGGCAGGCGATCTCGATCAGCGCGTCGCGCTGGAGATCCAGCCCGGTCATCTCACAGTCGATCCATACCAGCCGGTCGTTCACCCTGTCAGCCTAATCGGTGGGGTGCGCGCCGTGGGGTGGAACGCGGGATCCGTGGTCGTGGTCATGAGCCGTCGGGAGCGCGAGGAACGGGGTGAGCAGGTGCGGGATCGCCGCGTCGGCCAGGGCCACCCCGTCGGACGCGGCGACGTCGAGCACGGTGTAGCCGCCCTCGCCCGCTGCGGTGATCGCCTCGACCGACACCAGCCCGGAGCGACGCTGGAACAGACTCTGCCGGAACGTCCAGCCGATCACGCCCGACCGTTGCAGCGCGACGGTGCGCCGCTGCAGCGAACCCTGGCGCGCCACCAGGTGGCGACCCGTGAGCTCGTGGCCGAGGTTGCGGTACCGGTCGAGCCCGAGCAGCGCGGCGAGGGGCACCAGTAGCAGGCTCGCCGGGCCGAGCCAGCTCGCGGCCGGCACCGTCGCACCCACCCCGAACGCGACCGCGACCAACACCACCGCGGGGACGACCGACCGGCTCAGCCGACGCACCTGCGCCGCGGGCGGGTGGGCGCGCAGCGGAGCCTGGGTGATCTCCAGCGGATGCGCGCGCAGCGCCGCCGAGGCCACCCGGTGCGCCTCCCCGCGCGGCACCGGGGGTTGGAGCGCCCCGCCCTGCGCGTCGCGGGACAGGCCGGTCGACAGCGCGCGGCACTGCGCACCCTTTCCGGCCCGCAGCAGCAGCGGCTCCACGATCTCCGCGCCGCGCAGCCGCTGCTCGGATACCGAGAGTGACCGGCGCGTGAGCAGGCCGCGTCGGACGCGCAGCGTGCCGTCCGGCTCCCGGGTGAGCCGGTAGCCGAACCAGCGCTCGGCGAACACCACCAGCGCGCCGACCACGGCGGTCGCGAGGACCGCCGAGCCGAGCACCGCGATGCCGAGCCAGATCGGCGTGCCGGCCAGCCGGTCGGCGGCGGCGTCCACCGCGCCGATGTCGCGGGGACCGAGCCCGAGCTCGTTGAACAGGTTGAACACGGCTGCGCCGAGCGCACCGACGCCGGCGAGGGAGGAGAACGTGAGCGGCGCGAACCGCAGCCACGCCCAGTCCAGCCGGGCGATCTCCTGCCCGGGCGCGGCCGCCTCGGCAGCGGTGCCCGCGGCGACCGGGGAACGGTCCAGCAGGGCGCGGCGCAGCCGGTCGGCCTCGGCCTTGCTGACGGCGTCCAGGCTGAGCGAGCCGGCATCGGCGAACGAGTCACCCGACGCCGTCCCGACCCGTACCAGGCTCAGCCCGAAGGCGCGGTGCAGCAGCCGGACGGTGAGGTCGACGGTGCGGATACGGTCGCGCGGCACCGACCGGCGCTCGCGGCGCAGCCAGCCGCTGTGCAGCTCCACACGGTCCGCGGTGATCCGATACCGGGTGGTCCGCCAGCGCAGCACCCCGGCGGCGACGACCAGCACGGCGGCGGCGAGCGCGATCCACAGCCGCGTGACGTCGCCTTGGCCGGTGATCAGCAGGAGCGCCACGACCGGCAGCAGCCGCCCCAGGCTGTTCAGCGGGCCCACCACGAGCATCCGCTTGTCGAGCCGCCGCCAGGGCGTCTCGATCGCGGGGGGCGTCGTGGTGTCCGTGCTCACGTCGCGTCACCCGGGGTGGCCTGCGTGGTCTCGGTGAGTGTCCGGGCCAGCTCGGCGGCGTCGTCGGCGGCAAGGCCGCGGATCTTCACCGGTCCGCGCGCCGACGCCGTGGTCACCGTGACGGTGGCCAGCTTGAACAGCTGCTGCAGCGGGCCGTGCTCGGTGTCGACGGTCTGCACCCGCGAGATCGGCGCGATCCGCCACTCCCGCACCAGCCAGCCCGACAGCGTGTAGACGGCCTCGTCGGTGATCTCCCACCGGTGGATGCGGTAGAGCAGCGGTGGCACGACGAGCGCGTACCCGGCGACGACCACCGCCGTCGCCCCCGCGGTGATCGCCAACCAGGACGGAGCGTTCGGTCCGAGGGCGAGCAGCACGACGACCTGCGGGACGGTGAGGACGAGCAGCGTCAGCAGGGCGTTCAGTTGCCACCAGCGCACCGCCCGCGGGCTGACCTGGTGTGCGGGTGGACGGAGCGGGGGCTGTCCCGGGACGGTGGCGGTGGCCATGTACCCGAGTCTGCCGTCGATCGCGCCGCAGCGTGGCGGGGGTCGTCAGATCGTGGCTCGGAACTGTTCAGCGGTGGGCGAACGCGGCCAGCTGCGCCACCCGCACCCCGGCCGTCTGGGCCTGGATCAGGTGGAACGCCGCCTCCCGTGCCCAGCGCTGCTCCGGGCTGCCCAGCAGCAGCGCGCTGCCCGAGCGGGCCGCGATCAGCGCGTTCGCCACCCGGACGGCCAGCTCGGTGACCTCGGCGCGCAGCGCGGTGCGCTCGGTCACCCGTTCGAACAGCGGCACCTCGGTGAGCAGCGCGTATGCCTCGGCTCTGCGGTCGGCGACGCGCTCGGCGAGGGTCCGGGCCAGGTCGAGCGCCTCGGGTCGGTCGCGGGCAGTGCCGAGCTCGGCGAGTGCGGTGAGCATGCGGCGCAGGAGGCCGAGGGAGGCTGGCGTGGTGTTGGCGGAGCGGGCGGCGTCGTGCTCGCGCCAGACCGCGATGTCACCGGTGAGGAGCACGTCCTCGGCGTCGACGTGCAGGTCGTCCATCTTCAGCGGGACGGTGCGCGTCCCGCCCATGACGGCCAGCGGCAGCGGTGACCCGGCGCGCAGGCCGGCGCGCTCGCGGGCGGGGAGCAGTGCGAGGACGAACCGGTCGTCCGGGGTGGCCGCAGCGATCATGACGACGTCGAGCAGGCCCCACCCGGTACACCAGTCGGCGGTGCCGTGGAGGGTCCAACCGGTCCCGTTCGCCTCGGCCCGTACCGCGGGCGGGCCGGGCCGCCGGAGGTGGGCGATCGCGATGCCGGCCAGAGTCGTCGCGGCGGACAGTCCTTCGCGATGCCGGGCAGCGGCCGGACCCAGCTCGATCGCCTCCGCGGCCAACCCGGGCAGCGGCCCGCGGGACAGCACTTGCGGGAACCGGTGCTGGGTGGTGAGGAACCAGGTGGCACCGCACGCCCCGCTGACGAGCTCGACGGTCTCGGCGTCGGTCCGGGCGTCCACCCCGTGCCCGCCGTCGGCGGCCGGGATCTGCATGCTGAGCAGGCCGTTCTTCGCCAACAGGGCAAGGTGCTCCGGGGCGACGCCGCGGCTCGGGTCGTCGGCCGCCTCGGCGTGCGGGGCCAGCACGTCGGTGGCGATCCGGGTGGCCGCGCGCACGGCCGGGTGGTCGGCGATCCGGGGTTCGGGGGTGAACAGGACCTCGACGGCCGCTGCGGCCTCCGCAGTGCGCGTCACGGGTGTCGACGCTACGCGAGCAGCCGGGCCGGCGCGGCCCGCAGCGCGGTGAGCGGGGTCGCGTCGGCACCGCAGGAGGCCGGCCGGCTCGGGCCGTGCTCGCTGCGGACGTCGACGACCCAGCGCGTGCCGTCCCGGGCCGTGACGATCGCGCCGCCGGGTGCGTCGAGGACGTGCAGCTCGTCGGCACCGCGCAGCCCGGTGGCGGCGCGCACCGCGAGCTCGGCCACCTGGCCCGCGGGTGACCAGGTGGAGCGGCCTCGGCACAGCGCCGTCTCGACCTCGCCCGATCCGGCGGCCTTGCGCACCGTGATCGCCGAGGTCACGTCGAGGCGTCCGTACAGGTAGCCGGTGGGCAGCACGAGCGCGGTCGGGGCGAACCGGTGCCCGCCGAGGTGGCTGCACTCCCAGACGCCCGGCTCGCCCGCGGCCGCCAGGGCCAGCGCGAGCGCGCGCCCGTCGAGCGCGCAGCAACGGTCGCGCCTGCCGTGGGTGCAGACCAGCAGCAGTGGGTCAGCTACCGGGGTACCAGGGAGCGGGGCTCCCGGCGCGGGCAACGTGATCTCGACCAGCTCCGACGGGCCCGCCACGGTGAGCACTGTGGTGCGCGCGGCGGGTGGTGCGGTGTCGGCGAGGTACACCTGTCCGGGTCCGCCGGTGTCGCCACCGCTGTTGCCGCGACGGCCGGGTCGCCGGATGAGCAGCAGCATCATGCCGGCGGCCGTCGCGCGGGTCGCGAAGGCCGCGACGGCCTGGTCGGGGTGCGTGGCGACGTCGCGCGGCCAGGCCCCCTGGTGCTCCAGGCAGACCCAGCGCGGCACGACCGGCGCGGTGCCGGCCAGCGGTTCGTCGAGCGCGCGGGCGAGCACGGCGCAGCGCGCGTCAGGCTCCGTCCCGGCATTCACCGCGGCACGATATCGAAGGCTGCCCTAACCCGAGTGGGTGATGGGAGCAAACCCGCTCAGTGAACGGATCAACGGGCCAGCGTTGGGGGAGTAGCCACATTCTGCATCCGGAGTGCCGGTGTCAGCGGGCGCGCCAGTAGCCCGTGGCATAGATCGCGCGCCGGTCGAGGGCGCGGTCGTCGAGCAGGTGTCTGCGCAGTTCGCGCACGCAGGCGGACTCGCCTGCGAGCCATGCCTGACCGTGTCCGGCCGGGAGTTCCGCGGCCCGCACGGTCTCGGCGAGCGGCGCTCCAGCCTCGCGGTCGCCGCGGTGGATCCAGTGCACCGCGGCGGAGCTGGGCAGCTCCTGCTCCTCGCCGGTGTCGGCCACCTCGAGGAAGGCGAGTGTGGGCACGTCGGCGGGTAGTGCGGCGAGCACCGTGGCGATGGCGGGGAGCGCGGTCTCGTCACCGATCACGACGTGGAACTCTGCGGCCGGGTCGGGGACGTAGCGCCCGCCGGGTTCGGAGACGCCCACCCATGAGCCCGGACGGGCGTCCCGGGCCCAGGCTGCGGCGGGCCCGTGGCCCTCGTGCAGCACGAAGTCGACGTCGAGCTCGCCCACGCTCGCGTCGAACCGGCGGACGGTGTAGGTGCGGATTGTCGGCCGTGCCTCGCCGGTGGGCCACAGCGGGCCGCCCGACGTCGCCCGCGGCAACGCGGGTCGGTCCTGGCCGGGCACGGGGAAGAACATCTTGATCCGCCGGTCCGGGCCGTCGCCGCCGAAGCCGGCGAGCTCGTCGCCGCCCAAGGTCACGCGGACGGTCCGGGGGGTGATCCGTTCGCTGCGCCGCACCTGCAGCAGCCGGGGTGCCGTCGTACTCATGGAGGCATTGTGTCGTGCGCGGAAACCGTCGCTGGAACAACGTTATCCGCGCACGGGGGGTTATACCGTGCCGCGCATGGTGGTGTCGGTGGTCGGGGCCGGGCTCGCCGGGATCGCGTGCGCGGTGGAGCTGGCGGGGGTGGGGGTCTCCGTTCGGGTCCTGGAGCGGGCTCGGGCGGTCGGCGGGCGGATGGCCAGCCGCTGCGTCGAGGGGAGGCCGGTTGATATCGGCGCGGCTTACTTCACCGTGCGTGATCCGGAGTTCGCCGAGGTCGTGGCCGGCTGGCGCACCGCGGCCCTGGCCCGGCCGTGGACCTCCGAGCTCGCCGTTCTGGCTGGCGGCTGCCGCGGCCGGGCACCCGGCCCGGTGCGTTGGGTGGCCCCGTGCGGGCTGGCCAGCCTCGTCGCCGACCTCGCGACCGGGCTGACCGTCCAGCTGGAGCACGAGGTGCGTGCCGTCGAGCCCGGCCCGGTGGTCGACGGCGAGCCGGTCGACGTCGCCGTGCTCGCGATGCCCGACCCGCAGGCGCTGCGGCTGCTCGACCCGTCCTCCCCGGCGGCAGCCGAGCTCTCCGGGCGCGAGTGGCGCCCGGTCATCGCGGTCGCCGCGGGCTGGCCGTCGCGGCAGTGGCCGGCGCTGCCGGCGGCCTTCGTCAACGACCATCCGGTGCTGTCGCTGATCGCCGACGACGGCGACCGTCGCGGCGACGGCGCCCCCGTCCTGGTCGCCCACACCACCGCCGCCCTCGCCCGCGCGCACGACGCGGAGCCCGCCGGCGCCGTCGAGCCGGTCCTCGACGCGATCCGCACGTTGTTGGGGGTGTGCGCCCCGCCCGTGTGGACCCACGCGCACCGCTGGCGCTACGCCGCCCCGGTCGCCGATCGCGATCGCCCTTACCACCTCGGTGACGACGGTATCGCCCTCGCGGGTGACGGCTGGGGCCGCTCGCGGGTGGAGACGGCATGGCGATCCGGCACGTTGCTCGCGCGGGCGATCGTCGGACAGCTCGGCTGAGCGTGCCTCGCGGGTCAGCTCAGCCTGACTCCGAAGCCGCTCGCCCCCGGCGCTACGGTGCGTTGGCACATCCCAGCGCACTGTGTGGAGGCGCCATGTCCCGCCGTCCCGTGCTCACCGTTCTGCTGGCCTCGGTGGTCGCCGTGCTTGCCTTGCTGGGCGCAGGGGGAACCGCCCTGGCGCACACCGGCGACGCGCCCGCGACCCCCTCGAACCAGGACGCCGGTGGGCACAACTGGTCCTTCGACGGCTGCTCCACCCCGGGCGCGACCGTGGACCGGGTGCCGGGCGTGTTCGACTTCGGCCACGCCTGCATCCATCACGACGGCTGCTACCAGGGTCTGGACCGCACGGGTGAGCCCGCCCAGATCAGTCGCCTCCGCTGCGACAACCTGTTCCTCGCCGACATGCGGGCGTCCTGCGCGGAGATGCACCCGAACGCGACCACGCAGGCGGCTCAGCGCTGCTACAACAGTGCGAGGCTCTACTACAGCGCGGTGCGGGCCTTCGGCGGCAGGTTCTTCAGCGGCTCGGCGAGCAGCTGACGCGGACCGTCCGCCCGCCCGCATGATCGCCGTCTCGGGCCGCGCAACCGCGTGGTGCACGGCTCCGGGTTCCCGGCCGTCGATCACCCCGGGTGCTGCGCCGTGGAGCGGGGAGGTGCGCCGGTGACACCGCTGCTGCCCGCCCTGCTCGACCCGCCGGACCGGCTCGCGCTGCGGTTCGGCTCCGAGGAGCTGCGCTACCCCGCCCTCGCTGCGGCCGCGGGTGCGTTGGCCGCCCGCCTGACCGGCCGGGGTCGGGTCGCGGTGCACGCCGCGCCAGATCTGCACACGGCTGTCGGGGTGGTGGCCGCGCTGCTCGCCGGGGTTGCCGCCGTCCCGCTCAACCCGAAGCTCGGGGAGCGGGAGCTCGCGCACGTGCTCGCCGACTCCGCGCCAGAGGCCGTGCTGGTCGCGCCCGGCGCCGTCCTGCCCGGGCCGTGTGCGGGGCTCCCACGGATCGACGTCGAGGTCGCCGCATCCGGGCCCACACCGCGCGTGGAGCCGCCGTCGCACGCGTCGGCGCTGGTCGTCTACACCTCGGGCACGACCGGTCCACCGAAGGGCGCCGTGCTGTCCCGCGGCGCGATCGCCTCCAATCTGGACGCTCTGGCCGAGGCGTGGGAGTGGACGGCCGACGACCTGCTCGCGCACGCGTTGCCGCTGTTCCACGTGCACGGGCTCGTCATCGGCCTGCTCGGGCCGTTGCGCCGCGGCGCGACGCTGCACCACCTCGGCACGCTCGACGCCGCCGCGCTGGCCGCCGCCGGGGCCACGCTGGTGTTCGGCGTCCCGACCCAGTACCACCGGCTCGCCGACCAGCTCGAGTCGGACCCGGCCGCGGCCGCGGCGATCGGCCGCGCCCGGCTGCTGGTCTCCGGCTCCGCCGCGCTCACCGTCGCCGACCACGTCCGGCTGCACCGTGCCACGGGGCTGGCGGTGCGCGAGCGCTACGGCCTCACCGAGACCCTGATCCTCACCGCGGTCCGGGCGGACGAGGACCCGGAGCCGGGCACGGTGGGGCGGCCGCTGGCCGGCACCGAGGTGCGGCTGGTGCCGTTGCCCGGAGAGCAGTCCGACGGGCTGGGGGAGGTCGAGGTCCGCGGCCCCGGGCTGTTCGACGGGTACCTCAACCGTCCCGACGCGACCGCGGCCGCGCGCACCGCGGACGGCTGGTTCGCCACCGGTGACATCGGCCGCTGGACGGCCTCGGGCGCGCTCGCGCTGGTCGGGCGCAGCGCCACCGACCTGATCAAGTCGGGCGGCTACCGGATCGGTGCGGGGGAGATCGAGAACGCGCTGCTGGAGCACCCGGGTGTCGCCGAGGCCGCCGTCGTCGGCATGCCCGACGACGACCTGGGCGAGCGGATCGTCGCCTTCGTCGTCCCCACCGGCTCGCCCCCGCCCGAACGCGACCTCATCGACCACGTCGCCACCCTCCTCACCCCCCACAAACGCCCCCGCGAGATCCGCTTCCTCCCCACCCTCCCCCGCACCCCCCTAGGCAAGATCCTCAAAACCCACCTCCCCCGCCCCTGACGCCGCCCCCGCGAGTCGGTACGAATTGGTGCGCGAGTCGGTACAAAGGTGGTGGACACCGCTTCGCGTTGCTTTGCACACTGTCATCGGTTGTGTCGACGGGTGCGTAACGCGTAGCCCGGCTGCAACGACGTCCACCCGGACACCCAGCTTGTTTCCCAACGTCCTGGATCGGGTATATGCTTCGTGGTATGGAGCCGAGCTGACGATGCGATGGGGGTAACCATGTCCGTCACAGCATTTCAAGACCTGCCGGTGGCTGATCGCGAGCGGGAGTGGGACGGGGCTGCAGCGGAAAAGCGAGTCCGCCGGTGGGTCGACGCGCAAGAAGAACCGAACGAACGCTACCGCAACGCCCACGTCTGGTACGACAGTGACAACAAAGACAGCTTCACCGCTCACAAGTTGCTGATCGCCGATGTCATCGAAGATCGGCTGGTGGCGGTGCCACGCGGGGTGCTGGCAGCCGCAGCGGTGATGCAGGGCTCGCGCGGCGGGATCGATCTACCCAGCCAGGACATCGACAGGGTCAAGAGCCACCTGGCGAAGTACTACGCCAAGATGGATGACACGGCTCCTTGGGAACGCGACTGATACAGTACAAAGCCGCTCGCACCCGTTGGCTTCCTCCCCGGCGGATGCCGTTACAGTGGCTTCGGCGATGCGGCTATTCACCGTCTCCTACGGCTACGCTTGCTCTGGGGTTCGGTTCGTCTTGTGGTGCCGTTCCGTTTGTTCGGCTGAGTCCTGAGTCGGCATCGCGCACGGTCAGCCATACCCGGTAGACCACCGCGACCACAGGTACACCAACGACAGCGCCGAGGATGCCGCCGATCAGCGTGCCGGCAGACACGGCAAGCAGCACCGCGAACGCGCTGAGCTGGAGGTTGTTTCCCATGATCACCGGATAGAGGACGTTTCCCTCCAACTGCTGAACCAGAAGGATCGCGCCGAGCACGATCAGGGCGGTAATCGGCCCTTTAGCGACCAACGCCACCAGCACGGTCACCACCCCAGCGAGAGTGGCGCCGATGATAGGGATGAACGCACTGAGGAAGGTCAAAATGGCCAGTGGCAACACCAACGGCACCCCCAGTACGACCAGAGTAATGCCGACCCCCAAGGCGTCTGCAGCCGCGACTACGACCACGCCACGGGCATAGCTTGTCAGCGTTGTCCATGCGGTTTGGGCGCCCACCTCGGCCCGCCTCCGATATACGGTCGGGAAGACTCCCACTATCGAGCGCCCCATTCGGGCGCCGTTGCTGAGCATCAAGAAGAAGATTGCAATAGTGAGGGCGGCGGTAGCCAGCCCGGTGAGGACGGTCTCCGCACCGACCAGCGGGGCCGGCGCGAGGTCCTGCAGCCGACCAGTCAGCGACGTCACGGCTCGATCGATCTGTGTCGGAGCCAGGTGCAGCACGTTGACCAGGAGGGTTATTCAGGAGAGTTGTGTGGATCTTGTAAGACCGCGGTTGAGCTGCGGAGATACGCCTCCGATCAAGATCGCTGAATAAGCCTCCAGGTACTCGCGGATCTGAAACAGTCCTGTAGTCAACGCATTCCGTAATTCGGGCAACTGGCTGATGAACCGTGTATAGATCAGCATCAGTGCCGCTGCCAGCCCACCTAGCAGCAACAGTACGGTGAGCGCGGCCGCTAGCGGCGATGGTAGTTGCCAACGCACGATGCGGATCCGACACAGCCCCGTCGCGACCGGATGGAACAGCGCCGTAAGCATCATGGCGGCGATGAGCGCGACGACGAGGGGTAGGAGCAGGGTCAGTAGCTGGATAAGGAAGTACAGTACCGCCCCGAGGACTATCAGACATCCCGCCCAGGCCGTTGCTGTCAGTAGTGTGGCAGGGACCCGAGGGCGGTTCGGACCTGCTTGCCTGGTCCCATCAGTCGCGCTGGCCATCCCGTCAGTCCTGCGACCTGATGGTGACGGTGAGCTCCGGTGGTTCCTCCGTCGCTCGAACTACAGCACCAGCTCTCCCTGGTAGAGGCTGCGGCCATGACCTTCTCACCCGTTGATCACTGCAAGCGCTGGACACCATGAGGGACTCCTGGTTGCCGAGGGTTGGGCAGGGCACGGGATGGATACCCCATCTACCGTCCTTCAATCATGGCTTTTGTCCGGTAGGCACATCGCCAGCAGGTCACGTTCCCCGAGATACACCGTGCTCGCAACGCAGACCGGCTGGAGCAACCGACGCTTGGCGAACGTCGTGGCGGTGTGATCTGGTTTCGAGGGCAGAACAGCAGGATCCTTCGAATATGACGTGTCCCACATCAGCGTCACTGTGGGCGACCAGGCCCGCGTCGAGGTGATCGACGACGAGCTGTACTGGATCCACGGCGAACAGGTCTGGGGACGAACAGGGCGACCGCAATCTCCTGGCTGCCATCGGCTGGTTTGTGATACGTGTCGCAGGGATCGCCTCGACTTGTGTCCCGGGAAACACGCTGACGTCACGGCGGGTCTGTAAGGTTGCCGAGACGCTGTAGACCTGCCGAAAATCTACGTTTTGGACGGGGTTAGCACGTGGGTCATCTGGGTAGCCGTCGTGCATGGAACGTGATCTGGGCCTCACTCACCTGTAGGAGGATCGACAGCTGGACCGTCGAAGGATGGGCGCTGACATCTTGGCGGGCGTGGTGGTGGCTGGCAGAGTCAACGGTGGCGCCGCCAGCACCTTCTTGGGCTGGAGGAGGAGATCGTGTACCGCGTTGACGTTCTGGCCTGGCGAACCTGGCTGCCCCGTGTCCGGAAGTTTGGGCGCACCTTCCTTGCGGAAAGCAAGGACGACCGGCTTTTCGGGCTCGCTGCTGAGACAGCGTTCTTCACCGTCCTGGGTGTCTTCCCGGGGCTGCTGCTCGCCGCGGGCTTGCTCGGGGTGCTCGGCTTCTTTGTCGGTGCCGGTGTTGCACAGCGCGCACAGAGCACGGTTGTCGATGCGCTGAACCTCGTGCTCACCGATCAGGCGTCCGGGGTGGTGGCGTCGGTGGCGGGCCTGTTCGAGACCAGCCGCGGGCAGCTGTTGACCTTTGCCGCTCTCGGCGCGCTCGTGACGATCTCCGGAGCCTTCGCGGTGGTGATCGAGGCGCTCAACCTCGCCTACGACACCATCGAACGTCGCAGCTGGATACGGCGCAGGCTCCTCGGTCTGGTGATGGGTATCGCGACGCTGATCGTGGCAGTCCTCGCTGTCGTCGTTCTCGTCGTCGGGCCCTTCTTCGGCCGGGGGGACGATCTGGCGAGTCTCGTCGGGCTCGGGGCCGCGTTTTCCTTCACGTGGAGCGTGCTCCGGCTGCCGCTGTTGTTGTTTGGGCTGGTCCTGTGGGCCATGGCGCTGTTCCATCTTGCCCCCAATCGGGACACCCGATGGCGGGACGCGGTGCCGGGCGCGCTGGTCACCGCGGTCCTGTGGATCGTGGTCACCGGTGGCTTCCATCTCTACCTGGTGATCGTCGCCAGCACGAACCCGCTGCTGGGTGCGTTCGGCGGCGGAGCGATCCTGATGATCTGGATCTACCTGCTCAGCCTGGCATTGCTTCTGGGCGGTGAGCTCAACGCAACCCTCGCCCGCAGGAAAGAATCGGGTGGAGCCGGGTCTGACCTGGGCCTGACCCGTCGAGACGTAACCGGGCGTCGTCCTCGGTGGTCCGGTAGATACTCGATTCAAAACTGATCCTAATCAGTGAGACCGACACCGACGTCGCGACGGCGGTCGATACTGAATCGCCGGTGCACTCTCGACGTCATCGAACGCCCTTGGTGCACTCACCACTTGACATCAAGCACCTCTCGGGTCGGCATGCGCTGTGGCCGAGTAGTGCGAGGACGGTGTTGTGCTCGTCGTCAGTCAGTTGGCCGTGTGTGTGTTGGGTGTCGGCACAGCTGGCCAGGCCGGTTTGGACTTCGTCGGGGTCCAGTCCGGCGGCGGTGGCGAGGTTGTCGATGGTGGCGCCGTGGGTCAGTGCTTCGTGAGCGAGGTGCCAGCGGCCGGTGGCGACGCGGTCGGCGAGGGCGCTGGCGCAGACAAGCCCGGCCAGGGCGTACCGGGCGACGTCAGCCGGTGTCATCGAGTGGAACTCGACGTGGGCGCGGGCACGGACCACTTTCTGGCTGTGGTCGAGGTAGCCGTCGAGGAGGCGGTCCAGCGGCACGGTGTCGGGCAGGTCGTCAGGGTGCAGGGGGAGGTCGGGAACATCGGTCATGGGTCGGCCTTCCGGGCTGGTCGAGGGTTCCGGCCGGGGGTGGGCGTGCATCCGGGTTCGGGACCGTCTGCGGGTGAGGGGGTCATGCCAGTCGCTGGGGTGGTCAGGTGGGGCGGATGGTTGGGTGTCGTGTCAGGGCTCTCCGACCTGGTTGTCTGTGCCGCGGTCCGCGTCGCGGGTCTGCGACGGCGGTCATTGCGCCGGTTGCGCGGTGGCGGCCGCCGGCTCTGAGTCGTATCCGACGAACCGGCCGGACCAACACCTCGCGTACCCGGGTGGCGACGGTGCCGATGAGGACACCGAGCCATTGGCGGATGCGGTGGCGACGGCAGAGCCGAGGTGGCGGGTCACCGTTGGAGGGCAGTTCGATGCCGCGGCCACAGGTGCGGCATCGGGAACGGACCCGCATCAGCGGGTGCTTTGGATGCGGTACCCGCCGGGGACACCGGTCAGGGCCTCGTGGGCGAAGGTCGCGAGGCTGTGCAGTCGGCACGGCCACCGCTGCCACTCCGGCCGTCCGTTGCGCGGGCAGGCCTTACAGAGCCCGGTGCCGTCGTTGACGTGTTCGGCGAGGATCCGGTCGACCAGCTCGCGCTGGCGGGCGATGGACTCGACGAGTGGGGAGTCATCCATGGCGCGACCCCAAGCCGATCAGCGGACCCCGTCGGCAGTGGTGGCGTCCTCGGACCGTGAACTCGTCGTCATGGTGGCGCTCCAGGAACACCCACCCAACTGGCGTTGGCGTCGGTCTCGTCCCACCCCAACTCATATAAACGCTCCCTGATACCCGCCCGGTCATCGCGCACCCTTGTGGTTTGCACTTTGCCGCGCTGGTGTGGGGCGGTATCGGCGGCTCACAAAACCGTGCAGAATTGAAACTGGTTATCGGCACCCATGGCTGGAATTTTGTGAACGCGCGCAGTCGCGCCGCATGGAGCTGCAGTGAGTGAACTATTATCGAACGTATTGCGATACTGTGCATGGATTGACACTCCGGTCGTTGGTCGGTCATGGCAAATTGTGCCGCGCGTACAGCACGGCGGAAAGCCCACGGCGTATGCCTGGTGTGTGTCAGTGTGTCAGTGTGTCAG
>Ga0136634_10000461_pt1 | contig 18243 bp, 23 predicted proteins | sample AntDrymUQ8332106_2_FD_104654 | JGI IMG/M metagenome (GOLD analysis project Ga0136634, IMG submission 104654) | Polar desert sand microbial communities from Dry Valleys, Antarctica - metaG UQ833 (21.06) | ecosystem: Environmental > Terrestrial > Soil > Desert | place: Antarctica: Dry Valley... | reverse complement strand
TTTTCTATGGTCCATGGTCTATGGTCTATCGTCTAATTAAACAGAATAAATAAAACCATGAGCTTTACAGTAGCAATAACAGGAAGGCCAAATGTTGGGAAAAGTACATTCTTTAATCGCCTGCTGGAACAGAGAAAAGCCATTGTTGATGATATAAGTGGTGTAACACGTGACCGGCAATATGGTATTGCGGAATGGACGGGTAAATCTTTTAACCTGATAGATACCGGGGGATTTGTTCCACGAAGCGACGATGTATTTGAAAGAGAAATACGCAAGCAGGTATTGATCGCAATTGAAGAAGCAAATGCGATCATATTTATGGTGGATGTGGCTACAGGAATAACAAGCCTGGATGAATCAATGGCAGAACTGCTTCGTAAAAGCAAAAAGCCGGTCTTTTTAGTTGTGAATAAAGTAGACAATCATAACCGCTTACTGGAAGCAAGTGAATTTTATAGTCTTGGGTTTAAAAATATTTTTTTTGTTTCTTCTATCAGTGGAAGTGGTACCGGGGAGATACTGGATGCTATTGTTGCATTGATCAGTGAAAAAGATTCTGATGAAGTATCCTCTGAAAATGAACTGCCGAAATTTGCTATTATCGGTCAGCCAAATGTGGGAAAATCTTCTTTACTGAATGCATTAATAGGAAAAGAAAGAACGATCGTAAGTGATATTGCCGGAACTACCCGGGATAGCATACATACCCACTACAATTTATTTAATAAAGAGTTTATATTAATTGATACGGCCGGGATCCGCCGTAAAACAAAGGTGCATGAAGACCTGGAATTTTATTCAGTTATTCGTGCTATTAAAGCACTGGACGAAGCAGACGTTTGTATGCTGCTGCTTGATGCAGGAAAAGGATTGACTGCACAAGATCTTTCCATATTTTCTTTAGCAGTAAAAAAAGGGAAAGGAATTGTTATCCTGGTAAATAAATGGGATCTGGCAGATAAAGAAACAAACACAGCAAAGGATTATGAAAAAGACCTTCGCAAACGCTTTGCTCCCTTTTCAGATGTACCTGTTTTATTCATATCGGTAACAGAAAAACAAAGAATTTTTAAAAGTATAGAAGCTGCCATCCAGGTATTTGAAAACAAACATCGCAAAGTGCAGACATCAAAGCTAAATGAGGTGATGCTTAAAGCAATTGAAGCTTACCATCCACCTGTTGTAAGAGGAAATGCAGTTAAAATTAAATATATAACACAGTTACCTACTCATACACCCAGCTTTGCTTTTTTTTGTAATTACCCGGATGATATTAAAACCCCCTATAAAAATTATCTTGAAAATCAATTGAGGGATAATTTTGATTTTAGCGGAGTACCCATAAGGTTGTTTTTCCGTAAAAAATAAGGTAGGACAAATTAAAAACTGGATAAATTATTGTTGAATATAATTAAATATGTATTATGTATAAATTAATTATCATTCTAATTTTTTCAATTTTAGTTTCCTGTTCCGGTGAAACTAATAAGGAAGCCACAATTACCACGACAGATACCCTCATGGACTCCACTACTTTAAAAATGAAGGCTGATACTACAGTTAATATTCTGAACAAACTTGAAGACAGTATCAATAACCTCAGGCTAAAAGCTGCAGATAAAGCAGAATAGAAGTGAAATTTTAAATAAGTTTTTTAAGTATTAGGAATGTTGTAATAATTAACATCAACAAAAGTATAATGGATAAATAAACCCAGGGTTGTTCTTTTAATTTTCTTTTTTCAATTCTTGTTCTCTTTTTATTCACTTGCTTTTTCAGATCATTATTTAATTGCCTGACAAGTAATTCCAGGTGATTTTTGTTTTTTACTTCTTCAAGACCTTCTACAGCCTCAGACATAAATTCATCATCACTTATTTTTTTTTCAAATTCATGCTGGGCTTCGTCAGACATATTTTTATTAAGATAGTTAAGCAGTGTTTCATGCTCCTTATCTTTATTAAAGCCTGATATGTCCCCTGATTCATTTTTCATTTTGCTGCAATCTTTCCAGTTGTAATTTTAAATTTCTTTTTCCATTTTGAATATGGCTTTTTACCTGCATCACGCTATAACCTGTTAAAAGGGCTATCTGGTTATAACTTTTTTTCTCAAGATAAAACATAGAAACACATTGCTGTTGTTCTTTGTTTAAATTCAATAAAGCAGCTGCCATCATATCCAGCTTTTTCTCTTTATGTTGTGCTTCAAATATATCTATTGATTCCTGCGGCGCCTTTAAAACGTTCTCATTTATTTCATACGTTTGTTTTCCATTGTTCCTTAATCTCATCAGGCAATGATTTTTCGCTATCATATACAACCAGCTTTTAAAGAATTCTACCCGGTATTTTGGTAATTCATTGAGTACTTTAAGGAAAACCTGCTGAACACTGTCCTTCGCTTCTTCTTCATTTTTAAGATATTTCATGCATACACCAAACAATAAAATGGTATATCGTTGTAATAATATTCCAAGCCATTCATTGTTATGATCGGTATAAAAATACTCAAGCAGCTCTTTGTCTTCTTTGTCAGGATAAGTTCGCTGATTCAAAATATAGATGAAGGTTTAATTTAAGTTAGATGTAAATTGAATAGAATTCCACAATATTGTATTATTTTACAAGATCTTTCCCAGCTGAAGATGTGGAAGCAGTTTGTATATTTTCGCTTTCTTTCTTTTTATCTAAGAACAACATCTTAATTGCAATAATGATCATCAGCACAGCAAAAAATTTCTTAACGGTTTCCTGTGAAAGGCTTAAAGATATTTTGCTTCCGAAAAAACTTCCCAATATAAAACCAATGGCAATAATAAGCACAATTTTAAAATCCACGTAGCCTTGCTTATGGTATTCTAAAACACCTAAAATTCCAACAGGAAACATAATCAATGCAAGGGATGTTCCCTGCGCATTCATCTGGCTCATTCCGATAAAATAAACAAGTGCAGGCACAATTATAATTCCACCACCTATTCCAACCATCCCACCAAGCATTCCAGCTGCTAATCCCACTAACAGAAGTATCAAAATTGTTTGAATATCCATTTTCTTGTTTTTTTGTTTGATCATTTCTTTGGAAATCTTGTTTTGTATAATTCAATAGAACTAATAATAACTTCATATGCGGTTTCTTTATCCTGGAATTTGTCTATCTGTACTTTTTTATTTTCAAGTACTTTATACTGTTCAAAATAATTTTTTAGAACAGAAAAAAAATGGGGTGGTAGTTCATTTACATTTTTAATGTGATTTACAGAAGGGTCTTTAGCAGCTACTGCGATTATCTTATCATCCGTTTCTCCTGTATCGATCATTTGCATATTTCCAATAACGGTAGCTTCCACCAGGCACAGTGGCTGTATACTTTCACTGCATAGTACAAGAATGTCAAGAGGGTCTCCATCATCTCCTAATGTTTGGGGTATAAATCCATAGTTCACCGGGTAATGAAAAGAAGAATAGATCACACGGTCCAGCTTTAATAAACCGGTCGTCTTGTCGATCTCATATTTTGTCCTGCTACCCTCAGGAATTTCTATCAGTGCATTAACTGTTGTGGGTGACCGCTCTCCATAATGAGCACCATGCCAGGGATGAAGTACATACATGTTTGAAATTATAAAGCTATTTTATATCCTAAAAATGCAGCTAAAAGTGAAATTGTTACACTTAAAACTATATATAAAAATGCAATAAGGGGCTTTCCATTTTGTATTAGTTGCAGGTTTTCAAAACTAAATGCAGAGAAAGTTGTGAAGCCGCCGCTGAGGCCTGTTGTAAGAAATAGTTTCCAGTTGTTATCAAGACCTGTTTGTTTCATTGATACCCCCATGATAAAACCTAAGAACAGGCTTCCTGAAATATTTACCATCAAAGTGGCAAAAGGGAAAAAACCCGGTTTTATTAATAAATATATTGCATAACGCAACATACTGCCAATACCGCCTCCCAGCCATACTATTAAAAATTGTTTTAACATTAGTCTATTGGTAAATTTCCGGAATACGTATACTTGAAGTCTACATTCCACTCTTTATTGACTTTTACAAGTTTTATTTCCATTGGCTTATTCATAAAAGAGTTTGAATAATTGATAATTGTAGTTGAATCATCAATATCAGCATATTTATTAATAGTATAAGATGCGTTTTTATAATTATTTTTTTTTGTTTTATCCAGCCTGCTATAATACATCTTATAAGATTCAAATAACTGCGCATTCTGGGAATCTTTTAATATCAATAAGCCTGCATTATCGAAATTACCATCCAGGCTTGCCCGGATAAAATGCCGGCCAGTATCTAATGCTGTTGCAGGTCTTCCGGTTTTTTTTTCTGAACAAGAGCACAACATTATTAATACAAGAAAGGACAGAATTAATTTTTGTGTCATTTTTTAAAATGCGAATCTGCACTTTTTATAATTAGTTTTTCTATTGCGAAGTATCAAATCTTATAGTTCCATTCAATGAATCCAAATTAATTCCCCGTTTGCGCATTTCATTTTTTATTGAATCAATGGATATCCCTTTTTCATTCATTTGTATTTTTAATGAATCAATATTCAAATTTCTGAATGAAGACATACCTTCCTTTAAGCTATCAGTAAGATTAATGCCTTTTTCCTCCATTTTTTTCATTGCCATGTTCATCATAGATGTAATGTCGATTGATATTTTCCATTCACCGTTTTCTTTTTTCAGCGGCACATCAATCCCTTCTCCGCTTTTTAACTCTTTAACCGGTACAGTGGCATTATCTCCGTTAATAGTAGCCTCGCCAAACTCCACATCCGATTTATTAAAATTTAAATTTTGGATTCCATCTTCATTTTTATTTATAGAATTTTCCATTTGATCTAAAAAAAATTTACTATCAGCAGTTGTTAGGCTCCGGGCTGTGGTTATATCTTTCCGTGAAAGAGCATCAACAAATTTTTCAACTACAACTTTAGGATTACCTGCATTCTGCGAAGAATTACAACCCGCAATGATGAAGGCTATAATGAAAATATTTTTCATGATGAGTATTTATACATAAAAATAATTTTTATAATGCATATTTCAAATGTTTTATAAGTTACAAAAAGCAAAAAAGGCAGTTGAAGACCGCCTTTTATATTGAATACCGTGTATATTATCTTTTATCTTTTTCAATAGTGATCCTTTCATCATCTTTATTATAAGCCTTGATGATTGATTTAACAAGCCGGTGTCTTACTACGTCTTCTTCATCCAGTTCTATCTGTGCAATACCATCAATATTTTTTAAAATACGGGTTGCTTTAAATAAACCACTTTGTTGGTTTTTCGGAAGATCTACCTGCGTTGGATCTCCAGTTATGATCGCCTTGGCACTTGGGCCAATACGCGTAAGAAACATTTTAATCTGCAGATCATTGGTGTTCTGGGCTTCATCTAATATGATGAAAGCATTATCAAGAGTACGGCCTCTCATATAAGCCAGTGGGGCTATTTCAATTGTGCGGGTACTCATGTAATAACCCAGTTTATCTGCAGGGATCATATCATCCAGTGCATCATACAATGGACGTAAATAAGGATCAATCTTTTCTTTCAAATCACCTGGAAGAAAACCAAGATTTTCTCCGGCTTCAACTGCGGGCCTTGTAAGAATGATCTTTTTTACCAGTTTGTTTTTTAATGCTCTTACCGCAAGTGCCACCGCAGTATATGTTTTACCCGTACCTGCAGGACCAATAGCAAAAACAATATCATTTTTATCACATGCCTGCACCATTAACTTCTGATTTGCGGTACGGGCACGTACTGTTTTACCATTAGGCCCAAAAACCAAAACATCATTGGGATTGCGATCCATAAAATTATCAATGATTTTTTCATCATCCCCTCCTAGGATCTGTTCAAAATAATTTTCGCTCATATGTCCATTACGTTGGAGATATTGAACGAGTAATTCAATTTTTTCTTTAGCTTCTTCAATTTGCTCCGGGGCTCCGCTTAATTTTACCTGCGTGCCACGACTTAAAATTTTTAACAGGGGAAATTTCTTTTTCAGAATGTCTAATTTGCCGTTATTTACTCCGAAGAATTCAATTGGATTAACGGTCTCCAGATTAATAATAGTGTCTGTCAATGCTTTTTCAGATTTATGTACGTGGCTGATCCACTTAGGGTACGTGATAAAATTAAAAATTCAGTAATTATTCAAATAAACGACCTGGAATGATGGACTACGAATTTAATTACTAACAATGAGAATCGATTGGTGGAAAAGTTAAATAATTATGTAGTTTAAATATAATAACGGAAAAGAAAAAGATTCATTGTTATAAAGTAATAAAAATCCTGTATGATTAAAACCTTGCAATCAGCTTTACATTAATCAGCCTTGGTGTAAGCCTGTTTGGAATTGCATATATATTATTAGCAAAATCTTTTATTAGCTGGTAAGAGATGGTGTTTGGCCTGTCAATAATGTTAAGGATCTCAAAGCTTAGCCAGATATTTTCAAAATTTCTAAAGGGGCTTAGACTTCTCCTTGCAGATCTTTCATTTAATAACAACGCGCTAAAACCCATATCCAATCTGATGTATGGCTCAATCAGCAGTGCATTCCTGTAACGTGTACTGTTAGGAATATTGTAAGGCATGTTACTGCCATACAGCATATTTAAATGCACTTTAAAATTTTTGTTTGTAGTCAGGTAATCCTGTAAGAATAATCCTACTGTTATAAGCCTGTCTGACGGTCGACGGAGATAGCCAATATCATTTTTCATACTATCTACTGCAACCTTGTCCGGAGAGCCCGCATTAATTATTTCACCTGCTGCATTTCTATATACATTGTATGTATCATTGTTTAGATTTTCTTCTGTTCGCATGAGCCCAATGCTTATCCAGCTTTCAGCATCTTTAATAAGCTCACCAAACAATCTTACTTCCAAACCTGCTGCATAACCCTTTGCATTATTATTTCCATGATACCTGATCTTTACATTATCAATATCATATGGCACCAGATCTTTTATGGATTTATAATATGCTTCAGTTGTTATCCTGAAAGGGCGGTTGCCAATTATTGTTAGATTATAATCCATACCAGCTATAACCTGGAAACTTTTTTGTGATTTAATATTTGCACTTACACTACCATCAAAATTTCTTAGTTCCCTGTAAAATGGCGGTTGCTGATAAATACCTGCAGCAACTTTAAATACAATATCTTTTTTCCATTTTGGTTTCCAGCTTGCCTGAACACGTGGGCTTATCAGTAATTCTTTATTCAGGCTATTGTAATTATATCTTATACCTCCCTGTAAACTTATGTCATGCTTGTCTTTAGCCAGATGTATATTATCCTGTATATAGCCACTATACTTTTGAACAGTAAGCCCAATACTATTATTTTGTGTATTGAAGAGGGGTATAGAATCGATAACATGCGGTAAAGAATAACCCGCTGAATCCTGGTATTCAAACTGACGGAGCTTATCGTTTATATTGGTTTGTTCAATGCTATTGCCCCATTGTATAAAATGACGGCCTTTCTCCAGGCTACCTTTATGACTGGCATTCCAAACGGTTATTTTTAAATCATTTCTTGCATAGTTCTGGTAATATCCTGCGCCAAGAGGATTCACAATCTGTCCAAAAGTGCTGCTTGAGTTATCAAAATCCCTGTTTCCAAAAAGATATGCACCTGCAATATCAAAATTTTCTTTTTCATCATCTGTGAACCTGCTGATCATCCACTTTAATCTCAGCTTGTTGTTTGGTGTATGGATCATAGTAGCACCAATTAAAGATGTGCTATAACTGTCTTTTTCCTGTCCTTCAAAAAAAATGTCTAACCCAAGGTTTGCAGTAAAAAATGGGGAAAAAACAGATGAAGTTTTTTTTGCTGATTCAGGGTAAAACGAAAACCGGGATGCAGATAAAATTCCTAACAATTCAAATTGCAGGCGCTGATTTAATTTATAAGTAATATAACCCTGTAAATCAGATGAAGAGGGAATATATGACCCAAAGGTTGGCTGGTTGCTTAACAGATTTTTGTTGCTTTTATTTCTGATACCCAGTAAATAAGTTAAAGAAGTTTTTTTTGCAGATCCTTCTATGTGAAAACCTTGTTCAAGTAAACTGATATAAGCAGTACCACTAAAGTATGCAGGTTTTTTGTATTGGATATCCAGCACACTGCTCATTTTATCACCATATTTGGCCTGGAAACCCCCGGTATAAAAATTTACATTTTTTGCCAGTTCCGGATTTATCAGGCTAAGCCCTTCCTGTTGCCCACTGCTTACGAGGTAAGGCCTGTATATTTCAAAATCATTTATGTAAACCAGGTTCTCATCATAATTGCCACCACGCACATTGTATTGTGATGTAAGTTCATTATTGCTTCCAACCAATGTTTTAATAAGCGATTCCACGCCACCGGTAGTGCCAGGCATGCTTATTGCATTTTTGGGATTAATTTTGATCAGGCTATTCTCTCGTCTTTCTCTCTCTTCTGAAATAATTACTGTTTCAAGAAGCCTGCCTTCGCGGGATAATCTTATCGTTATAAATTCTGTTTCTCCATTGTTTAAATAAAAATTTTTTTGATTTGTAAGATAACCTGTATGTGAAAAAACCAGGGCGAATGCTTTATTGGCAGGAACTTTTAAGTTAAATGTACCACTGTCAGATGATGATATTCCGGATGTTTTACCCAGGATGGTAACAGATGCATTGCTGACAGGGCTTTCGTTTTCATCAATAATGCGACCGGATATTACAGCAGATTTTTGTGCATAAACGTGTAATGTAAATATGATCAGAAATATTGAGGTAAGTATTTTCATTTTTAAATATGCAATTAAATCTTTTTTAATGCAGCGATTGTAACAATGGGATTAGAAGAACTAAATACCGCATTCCCAGCTACCAGTACATCTGCACCAGCATCAATGATCTGTCTTGCATTATTGAGTGAAACTCCACCATCTACTTCAATCAAAACATTTAATGATCTTTCATAAATCATTTTTTTTAGTGATGATATTTTTTCAATGGTCTGGGGTATAAATGACTGGCCACCGAAACCGGGGTTAACACTCATCATGCATACAAGATCTAAGTCCTGAAGAATGTCTGTTAATGCATTCACTGGTGTGTGTGGATTGATAGCCACTCCAGCCTTCATTCCAAGATCTTTGATCTGTTGAATATTCCTGTGAAGATGTTTGCAAGCTTCTATATGTACAGTTAAAATATCAGCACCTGCTTTTTTAAAATCCTCCGCATATTTTTCAGGTTCCTTAATCATTAAATGAACATCACAGATCTTTGTAGTTGTTTTTCTGATAAAGCTAACAACCATAGGACCGAAACTTATATTTGGCACGAACCTGCCATCCATCACATCCAGATGAAACCAATCTGCTTCACTTTTATCAAGCATATCACAATCACGTTGCAGATTTAAAAAATCAGCAGACAGAAGCGAAGGAGCTATTAGTGTCATATTATAATTTTTTTATTATTAATAAACAGGTTTTTTAACTCCCAGCCTCATTAAAGCATCTTTGGCTTCGCTGTATTCATGATCATACAATAACGCACGCTCATAAGATTCAATTGCCTCGTCTTTCCTGTTTAATTTTTCAAGAATTTTCCCTTTATAATAATAGCCTTCTTCAAAGTTATTTTGCAATGTAACTGCTTTATCCACGACAACTAAAGCTTCTTTATATTTTTCCATATCATAAAGTGCAATTGCCTTTTCACGGTAGGCTTCCATAAATGTGTAATTTAACATCAAAGCCTTGTCAAAAAAAGTAATGGCTTTTTCCTTTTCATTTATATTATTATAATAAAGACCTTTAATAAAATAAGCTTCTTTTTCTTTTTTCTTTTTCTCTTCTTTTACCAGTAAATCTGCTACCGAAATGGCATTTGAATTTTTCGTGTGTGCATACAAGGTACCAAGTGATATTAAATATTCCGGGGCAGGATAAAAGCTTATGGCCTTTTCAAAAGATTTAATTGCGTTAGTGGTATCACCATCCTCAAACTGCAGAGTAGCCAGTATGTCATAAAAACGTGGATTATTGTTGTTTGTTTTTATTGCATCATTTGTTTCTCTTAAGGCCTGTGGATAATTTCCATTTTCACGGTAATATTGTATCAGATCTTCTTTTAAGATCATTGAATCCGGATATTTGTTCAAAAGGGATTTTAATTCTGTTTCCTTTGAAGGTAATAATGTACTGGTATCTTCTTCCTTTTTTTGTTCGCAGGATATGAAGATCACCAGGAAATAAAAAAAATATTTTTTCATATGTACATTTCAATTACAAAAATACGCATAAGACAGTTAGCTGACATATCTCTGACAATTATCATATTGTCTGGCTTTATCTTTATGAATTAATCCCTTACTATGTTATTTTCTTCATTATCATTTTTGTTATTATTCTTTTATTCATTTGCACCTAATAAAAATATTCATTATCCGGATTTAAATTCAAATGCAAATGATACAATACATTTCCCCGGGGAAAGCCATTTTGCCAATGCGAGGCAACTGACATTTGGGGGAGATAATGCCGAAGCATATTTCAGCTTCGATGGTAAATTTCTCATCTTCCAAAAAACAAATAAAAATGAAGGGGTTGCTTGTGACCAGATCTGGATGGGTAAAATACCGGAAACGGCAAATGAAAAATTTGAGCCAAAGCTTGTTAGTACAGGCACAGGCCGAACTACCTGCGCGTATTTTTATCCTGGAGATAAATATATTGTTTATGCATCTACTCACCTGGGCAACAAGGATTGTCCTCCTGTTCCGGATCGTACGAAATATGGTAATAAATATATCTGGCCCATTTATGAATCGTTTGATATATTTAAAGCCGACAGGAATGGAAAGATTGTTAAGCGTTTAACCAAGACCAAAGGCTATGATGCAGAAGCCACAATTTCACCTGACGGCAGTAAAATGGTTTTTACATCTATGCGTACCGGTGACCTTGAGTTATTTACAATGGATTTAAAAGGAAAAAACATAAAGCAAATAACCAATACAACAGGCTACGATGGCGGTGCATGGTTTAGTAAGGATGGAAAAAAAATAATATGGAGAGCTTCACGGCCTCAAACTACAGAGGAAATTAAAGAATATAAGGAACTGATAGCTGAGAACCTGGTTGCTCCTACCCGTATGGAAGTATGGACTGCAAACGTTGATGGCTCTGATGCAAGACAAGTAACAAAATTCGGGCAAGCCAACTGGGCACCCAATTTTACACCAGCGGGAAAAATAATTTTCTGTAGTAATCATGAATATAAACGGGGATTTCCATTTAATATGTATACAGTGAATGGGGATGGAAGTGACCTTAAAAAGATATCCCGCGATAAAGGATTTGATGCTTTTCCCATGTTTAGTCAGGATGGGAAAAAAATTGTTTTCTGCAGCAACCGCAATAATGGGGGAACCCGGGATACCAATATTTTTATTGCAGATTGGATAGAGGGGGGAAGTGAAAAGTGAAAAGTGAGAAGTGAAAAGTGAAAAGTGAGAAGTGAAAAGTGAAATGTGAAAATTCCGAGAACTATCAGGAGTGAGAAGTAAAAAGTAGAGTATAGTGAAAAACACAAAAATATTTTGAGGTATTTACTTTTTTTTAAAAGTTATTTACAATTTATTTTGATGATTTGTAAATATGTTTTTAATCCTTAATCATCAAAAGTTAAATGTTTACTCCTCTTCCAGGTTGTTACTTGTAGAATGTTATAGGTTTTCTAAATTCCTGCCTGTTGAAGAAAAATTTGCAATGGCATCTCAAATAAGAAGAGCAGCCTTATCAGTTCATCTTAACATTGCAGAAGGTTCTTCTAAGAGCTCTAAGGCAGAAAGAAAGCGGTATTATGAAATTGCCAGAGGTTCATTAATTGAAATAGATGCTGCCTTTGATATTGCAGATGACTTAAATTATTTTTTTAAATTTCCTCAAGCTACTCTTGGAATATCTTTGAGAAATTGTTTCAGTCTTCTAACAGGGTTGATAAATTCAAATAAATAAAATTATTTAATCTTTCAAAGTCTCCCATTTCACATTTCACGTTTCACCTTTTCACCTCTCATATTTCCAGTTCCTGCCTTTGCCTTCGGCTATCCATTCCAGTGCAGTTTCCATACGACGATTTTTTGTGTCCTCAGACTTTGCTTCAGTTATCCATTGAATATATTCCTTTTTATGTGAAGGGCTAAAAGCTTCAAAGACCTTAAGGGCTTTTTTATTTTTATTAATCGCTTTTGTAAAAAAATCGGGGATGATAAGATCTTTGTTTTCTACATCTTTTTTCCGGGAAGGCAATTTAATACCATCATCATTCAAACGCTTGGCTTCTTTAAGATATTTTAATAAAATATTATCACGTGGCAGGTCTTCCAGGCTGGTAATTCTACCAAGATGCCCCATTGATCCCTTTTGATTAACTTTTAAATTTTCTGCTTCTTCCATGAGGGCTGCCTTCCAAAAACCAAAAGCGCAATGTTCTTTAAAAGAAGCCATGCTGCAAAAGGAGCCTTTATAATCAAAATGCGGAAAACTCCATTTTATTGTTTCTTCCACATCGGGACAAGCTTTATGTACCATACTCCTGATGTGATTGAGAATGGGTTTTGCAAACGGGGCCGCTTTTAAAATGTATGTGTCTATTCTTGCATCTTTTTTGCCCATTGTAATTAGATTAAGGATGTTATACATTAAAGTACAAAAATTATTTTTTTTATCAAATGCTTTTTTATTTTCGCCCGTTATTATTTTCTTATTTACTTCCCAATTCAATAATCTGGCAATCACGAATGTTTTTTTTATCTATTGTAAATCGTATTACGGTGCGAACAGTATGCCAGCCCTGGTTTCCGGCTGCACCCGGATTTATATGCAGGCAATTTATTTTTTCATCATACATAATTTTCAGGATATGTGAATGCCCGCAGATGAAAAGATCTGATGAATGATCAATGATCTTTTTTTTAACCCCGGGTGCATATCTGCCAGGATAACCACCTATATGCCTGATGAATACATTTACTTCCTCACATGTAAAATAAAGTTCTTCCGGAAAACGCAACCTAATATCATTTGAATCAATATTGCCGTACACACCCCTTACAGGAAGTTTACTTAGAGAGCTTAATTTATCAGCCAGGGCAATATTACCGAAATCACCTGCATGCCAGATTTCATTACAGGATACAAAATGTTCAAATACTGTTTCGTCAAGGTAATTATGAGTGTCAGAAATAAGGCCTATGTGTGTCAAAGTGAATAGTGAGTAGTAGTGAAAGTAAAATTCAAAATTTAAAATTAAAAATTTAAAATAAAAATTATCATTCATCATTCATCATGCAAAATATTATCCAGTTTCAGGAGTTCCGTATCCGGTTTTTTTTTCCGTAAATTTAACTCATCAACCACTCAACTTATTATCAACATGCCCCGTTATCATAAAGCTGGTACAATCCCCCATAAACGGCATACCCAGTTCCGTAAACCTGATGGAAGCCTGTATTCTGAACAATTATTTTCTACTGAAGGGTTTTCCAATGATTACTCTTTGTTGTATCATACTTATGCTCCCACACTTGTTACAAAGTGTGATAAACCTATTGATGTTTCGCCAAAAATAGCTGAAGAAAAAATGCTTAAACACCGAAGTTTCGAAGGTTTTAAAATTAAGGGAGAAAAAGATTTCCTGGAAAGCCGTAAAACAATACTGGTAAATAATGATTGCAATATTGTACTGGGAGCACCTAAAAGTGGGACAAGTGATTATTTTTATAAAAATGCAGATGCAGATGAAATGATTTTTATACATGAAGGAAGCGGTGTGCTCACTTCCTGTTATGGAGAATTACAATTCAGTTATGGAGATTACCTTGTTATTCCGCGTGGATGTATTTACCAAATTCGTTTTAATGATGAAAGCAACAGGCTATTTATTGTAGAATCTTTTTCACCGATCAGGTATCCAAAAAAATACCTGAGCAGGTATGGACAATTAATGGAACATTCTCCTTATTGTGAAAGGGACATACGCGTTCCTCAAAACCTGGTAACAAATGATGCAAAAGGAGATTTTACAATCAAGACTAAAAAGAAAGGGTTTTTGTATGGGATACATTATGGTACGCATCCCTTTGATGTAATTGGATGGGATGGATGCTGTTATCCTTATGCTTTCAGTATTCACGATTTTGAACCAATAACAGGGCGGGTACACCAGCCTCCCCCCATACACCAAACATTTGAAACAGACGCCTTTGTTGTATGTTCTTTTGTACCGAGGATGTATGATTACCATCCCCTTGCTGTGCCCGCTCCATATAATCACAGTAATATTGATAGTGATGAATTGCTTTATTATGTTGATGGGGATTTTATGAGCAGGAAGCATGTTACATGTGGAATGATCACTTTGCATCCTGCGGGAATACCGCATGGGCCACACCCCGGAGCGGTAGAAAAAAGTATTGGCACCAAAGAAACAAAAGAACTGGCAGTTATGGTTGATACATTCCGGCCCTTACAACTTACCAAAGCTGCTATCGATATAGAAAATGAAAATTACATTATGAGCTGGGCCGAATAATTCATTTTCTTTTTGTAAGTAATATCTGAATTGTGGTTTAGTTTTATTATTAAATAATATTTAAATTGCTTTAATAAATTTTAAGTTATGATCAGATACCAGGAATTACGCATAGGGGATTACGTTATTGCTGATAATGATGGCGACAGGCGCAGGGGCGAAATAACCCGGATGAATGGAGATGAAAAACAGGTTGAAGTGGATACAGGTGCGCAATGTTTCTGGTATGAAACGGATCAGTTAAGCCCTGTCCCGATTACTGAAGAATAACTTTTTAACCTTAAATTTCAGAAACATGTTAATGAGGATGGAACTTTAAAATATATGAAAGGCGCATTTAGGATGTTGGTTCCTAAAGAAGGCGATTATTCAAGAATGGAAATATGGTACAGGGATGAAACAAGAAAAATTATCAATCCAATAAGCCTGCATACTCTGCAAAATCACTTTTATGAAATGACCAAAGTTTTTCTTAATGATGAAAGCTTTGAAAATGTAAAATTATAAACTGGCATATAACATAAAATATTTCGTTGTTTATAATTGACATTAATCCAGTCAATTTATTTCTGCATTAGGGATAATTAATATCAATCTTCGATTAAAATAACCCTTTGATTTAATAATTCTAAATATTAGCTTTATACAACGCTAATTTTATTCCTGCCAGCTATTATTTCATCAATTTAAATCAACACTTTATGAAACGATTAATTGTATTGTCTATTTCATCCCTTTTTATGCTAATTTCTTTTTCATCTCAGGCGCAGGAAGCAAATAAACCAAAAGATGATAAAGTAAAAAAGGAAGAGATGAAAATGGAGAAGGAGGAGGCGAAAATGGAAAAAAAGGATATGAATCATTCTTATGCAGCAGGCTATTCTTCGAGTTTTGAAATAGGAAATTCCGCTTATGCGAATAAGATCGTTGATATTTGGAAAGACTGGGATGATAATATGCTTGACAGGCACGATTATATGGCTGACTCATTGGTTATGGAACTGTCAAATGGTATGAAGATTAAAGGCAAACAGGCAAATCTGGAGGGAGCTAAACAACACAGAGGAAGCATGAAGGCTGTAAAAACTACAATCCATGCTTTTGTACCTCTAAGGGTTAAAGACAAGAATGAAGATGTGGTATGCATATGGGGAGAAGAAGAAAATACAATGGCTGATGGGAAAATAGAAAAAAAACCTATTCATGAAGTATGGTGGTTCAATAAAGATGGTAAAATTTATTACATGCGGCAATGGGAAGTAAATATGGCAAAAAATTAATTTTCACGTTAATGCAAAAAAGGCTGTCTTACAATAAGACAGCCTTTTTTAATTATGTATTAAAATTTTATTCTCCTTTTGATTCCTCTGGTTCTTTATTTTCACCGGCCGCTGCTGCAGCATCATCCAGTTTGGCTTTTAATCCTGCCAGTATTCCAAGGTCACCAAGTGTTGATTTTTCCACTTTGCTTTGTAAGGTTTTTACAGCTTTCTTGGTCGATTCTGCTTCAACTCTCTTTTCCTTTAAAACAACCTGCTTTTCTTCTTCTTTTTCCAATTCCCAAATACGAGAATGACTTAAAACGATACGTTTATCATTGCGATCAAATTCTATCACCATAAACTGGGTTATTTCATCTGCGCCAATTGTTTTATCATCTTTTTTAACCAAATGCCTTGCAGGTGCATAACCTTCAAGACCATAAGGTAATTGAACTACAGCGCCCTTATCATCCTTTTTTATAACTGTACCTTCATGTATACTGCCAACTGAAAAAGTTGATTCCAGTAAATTCCAGGGATCTTCTTCTATTTGCTTATGTCCTAATTGCAATTTGCGGTTATCTTTATCAATATTAAGTATGATCACTTCTATTTCGTTCCCAACTTTCGTGTATTCGTTCGGGTTATTAAAACGCTTCAGCCAGCTTAAGTCACTGATGTGTATCATCCCACCGATACCGGTTGAAAGCTCTACAAAAACCCCATATGGAGTTATGTTCTTAACTGTTCCTTTGTGCCTGCTGCTTTCCGGGAAACTGTTTTCAATAGTGCTCCATGGATCCTCTGTCATTTGTTTTATAGAAAGACTCATCTTGCGTGTATCCTTATCAAGGGTTACTACTTTTGCCTGGTATTCATCACCAAGCTTGAAAAACTCCTTGGCGTTTATGGGTGTATTTGCCCAGGTAATTTCACTTACATGCACAAGCCCTTCAACCCCTGGCATTATTTCAAGGAAAGCACCATAATCTTCAATGTTCACTACTTTACCTTTTACAATTTCGCTTTCTTTAAGATTTTCTGCCAGTGTATCCCAAGGATGCGCCGTTAATTGTTTTAATCCAAGACTAATACGCTTTTTATCATCATCAAAATCAAGTACAACAACATTTAATTTCTGGTCCATTTTTAATACTTCTGATGGATGATTGATACGGCCCCAGGAAATATCTGTGATATATAATAATCCATCTAATCCACCAAGGTCGAGAAATGCTCCAAAATCAGTGATGTTCTTAATAGTGCCCTCCAATACCTGGCCTTTTTCAAGCTTACCGATAATTTCGGCGCGCTGGGCTTCAATATCACTTTCAATTAATGCTTTGTGAGATACAACGGCATTCTTTATAGCTTCATTTATTTTTACAACTTTAAACTCCATTGTTTTACCAACAAACTGATCATAATCAGTAACAGGCTTAACATCTATCTGGGAACCTGGTAAAAATGTTTCCATTCCGAAAACATCAACTATCAACCCGCCCTTTGTTTTGCTGGTAACCAGCCCGGTTACTATTTCGCCTGTTTTATTTACTTCCACAATCCTTTCCCAGGCTCTTGTAATACGGGCAGATTTACGGCTCAGGTTTAAATTACCTTCCCTGTCTTCTTTTTCTACCACCATAACTTCAATTACATCACCTACTTTAACCCCACCAGGGATATCCCTGAATTCATTTAACGAAATAAGGCCATCACTTTTAAAACCGATATTGACAACCACATCTGTTTTGGTTAATGATTCAACAGTAGCCTGGATCATTTCACCATCATTAATCTGTTTAAAGGTGTTGTCATAAACGGTATCATATTTTGCTTTTTCATCAGCAGAATACGATGCTACATTTCTTTTGTCGCGGCTCCAGTCAAAATCATCATGAGCCGTTTCAATTTGTGATTCTTCAGCAACCATAACCTGTGGGTCTTCGGTTGCCTGAACAGGTTCATTTGATGTCGCAGTAGAATCAGCTGCATCTGCTGCTGCCGGCTCCTGTTCGTCTGCGTTTAGTTGTTTGTTAATATTAAAAGACATATTCAAACCCGTGGTTTTTTATACGGGGGGCAAAGGTAAGTAAATTTGCATATTCTCCCTGTTTATGGATAGATATAAAAAAAGCTCTCATTTCTGAGAGCTTTTTTATAAAATTTATAAAACTTATAATATTAATACACGGCTTGCTTTTAATCGCTGGCCATTGCGGTCAGCTAATTCAACCATATAAATTCCTTTTCCATGACTTCTCAGATCAACGTCCAGCCTTTGATATTGAATATTAATCGGATAAGACCTTGAATAAATTCTTGCACCTTT
>Ga0136634_10000460_pt1 | contig 18301 bp, 14 predicted proteins | sample AntDrymUQ8332106_2_FD_104654 | JGI IMG/M metagenome (GOLD analysis project Ga0136634, IMG submission 104654) | Polar desert sand microbial communities from Dry Valleys, Antarctica - metaG UQ833 (21.06) | ecosystem: Environmental > Terrestrial > Soil > Desert | place: Antarctica: Dry Valley... | reverse complement strand
TAAAAAGGCCAACATTGCTGTTGACCCTTTACTTACTAACCCATTAAATTCTTGCACTAAATTACAAATTAGTGCCACATAACAAAATTATTTTTTAGGTGTGTGAATAAAAAATGAAACCGTAAACTGCCGGTTCAAAACAAATTCGGGACCAGTATTAAATATTTAATTATCAATATATTATGAAAGTTTAACTATCCGAATACATCTTGGATGATAAAATGGCAGTCGTTGTTTTCCACCAAGTTATGCCATGCCAAAACGACTATTTTTTATTCTTTTAGAATGCGTAAAATGGCAAAGAAAATTTTGGTTTTGGTTTTGATGGTTATAAATGATCATTAAATATAAATTACCATGACACCATCCATTTTAATCGTTTCTGTCGTTTTTTTAGGATTGAGTATGCTCATCTCAGGAATATTAAAAAAGAAGTTTTCTACGTATGGAAAATTAGCTTTGGCGGCAGGATTTTCCGGGAAAGAGATTGCTGAGAAAATGCTACGGGAGAGCGGGATTTATGACGTTAAAGTTGTACAATCGACTGGTTTTCTGAGCGATCACTACAATCCAGTTACGAAAACCATAAGTTTAAGTTCCGAAGTTTACAGCAACAGTTCTATTGCCGCGGCTGCGGTGGCTGCCCATGAATGTGGGCATGCAGTTCAACATGCTGACTCCTATCATTGGTTACAATTGCGAAGCCGTTTGGTACCGGTGGTTCAGTTTAGTTCTGGAGTTGTACAGTGGATTTTGCTGGCAGGCGTGTTTATGATCAATCAGTTTCCCCAGCTATTATTAGGCGGTATCATCCTATTTGGTTTGATTACGCTCTTTTCTGTTATAACCTTGCCTGTTGAGTTTGATGCCAGCCACCGGGCCCTAGCCTGGTTGAACCAAAATAAGATTACCACGTCAACCGAATACCCCAAAGCCAAAGATGCACTCAAATGGGCTGCTTTGACTTACGTTGTTGCCGCTTTGGCATCCATTGCTACTCTGGTACAGTATATTATGATATTTCTTGGGGGAAATAGGGATAGAGAATAATTTGCTTTTTTTGTAGAAGTATTAAAGGAAGCTGGCCAACCGCCAGTTTTTTTTGTTTGCTTTTTTGCGCCTTGTTAAGATTCTCTTAATTTAGGCCTAGTAAAATTCATACCATGAAAAAAATCTACCACTTGATTTTAGGCCTTGTCTTATTTATAGGAGCATCAACGTTCGGCCAGGATAAAGAAATAACAGGCAATGTTACCGATTCTAAAAATGGCTCCGCTCTTCCTGGCGTTACAGTCAGATTAAAAGGAGCTTCAAAAAGTACCGTTACAGGGCAGGATGGCTCGTTCAGATTAATTGTTCCTTCAAATGTTGTTTCATTAGTCTTCTCTTATGTCGGGTATGATGACACCGAAATGGCTATCAGCAATTTGATGAGTGTTAGTATGACTCCGGCAAACAATGCTTTATCCGAGGTGGTCGTAGTAGGTTATGGTACAAAAGTCAGACGAGATGTAACCACCTCCATTGCTAAAGTGACTTCAAAAGAATTTCAAAATCTTCCTTTACCAACTGTTGAATCTGCTTTACAGGGTCGTGCAGCCGGTGTTTTCATTAACCAGGGAAGTGGCAAGCTCGGTCAGGGATTAAAAATACGCGTACGCGGAATATCTTCTATATCTGCCAATCAGCAGCCCTTTATAGTAATTGATGGAATTCCCATCGTTTCTCAATCTTTGGGAACAGGTGATGAAAACGACAATCCTCTTGCAACCATAAATCCCGATGATATTGAATCGATCGAAGTGTTAAAAGATGCGGCTTCCGCTGCAATCTATGGTGCCAGGGCATCAAATGGGGTTTTATTAATTACTACAAAATCCGGTAAGGTTGGAAAAACAAAAATAAGCCTGGGTTATTTTACAGGCTGGAGCAAACCTACAAAAAAACAAAAGTTTTTAAATGCTGCTCAGTACAAAGAGCTTTTTACTGCTGCCGCTGAAAATGAAGGTCTGGATGCTGCTGAAGAGTTTGAAGCTGAAACCGGAACAGACGACTGGAATGGGAATGCTGATGTCGACTGGGCAGACCAGGCATTTCGCAATGGCAATATTTCGCAATATACTTTATCGATCAGTGGTGGCGATGCCAGAACAAAATTCCTGATTAGCGGTTCCTGGAATGATCAGAAAGGAATTATCCTTGCAAATAAGTTGGACCGTGGAAATGGCCGCATCAATCTGGACCATGCCATTAACTCAAAAATCAAAGTTGGACTGAATTTGTCTTTGGCAAAAAGTAACAACCACCGGGTACCCAGTGATAATGACTTCACCAATCCAGTGCAATTAAATGCACTCCCACCCATTCAATCCATTATTGATCCCGCAACAGGAAAGCTTAATACTACTACGATCTATTACAACAACCTGATCGATCTGGCTTCAGTAAAAAATGTTTCAACTACTTACCGTTCTATCAGCAGTGTGTACGGGGAATTATCACTTACACCGAATTTAAATTTCAGAAGCCAAGTTGGTGTTGACTGGAATAATTTACAGGAGGATCAATTTTTGGGCAAAGAAACGCTTGATGGCGCTCCAACAGGGCAAGGGTTTAATAACCAGGTCACGGCCACGGTCATGACGATTACGAATACCTTGAATTATGTAAAAGCATTTGGTGATAAACATGAATTCGATGGCTTATTAGGTACGGAATATCAAAGCGGTAAAACCACAGCTGCGTCAGTAACAGGACAGGGTTTTCCAAATGATCGGTTCACCAAAATTGTTAGTTCTGCAATTATTATCGGGGGATCGTCCAAAGAAACCAATTTTTCTTTCTTATCATATTTTGCGAAAGCAAATTATAAATATAATGATCGGCTCCTTTTGGGAGCAAGTTTTAGAATAGACGGTTCTTCACGTTTCGGCAAAAGCAATCGTTATGGTTCGTTCCCTGCAGTTTCAGCCGGATGGATACTTTCTGAAGAAGCTTTCCTGAAAAACTCTGCCGTACTTAGTTTTCTTAAACTAAGAGCTAGCTATGGCCAGACAGGAAATGCAGAAATTGGAAATTTTTCTTCCTTTTCTCTATTTGAGGCTCAGGCATACGCTGATATTGCAGGTCTTGTAGCTACTCAGATTGGCGTTCCGGATTTAAGGTGGGAAAAAACCAAACAGGTAGATGTTGGTCTTGACTTTGGCTTATTCAAAAATCGAATCAGCGGTGAAATCGATTATTTTCAAAAAAAGACAAATGGCCTTCTTTTAAATGTACCGCTCCCCTCTGCCAATGGGTATACCGCGATCACAAAGAATGTGGGTGATATGGAAAACACCGGTTGGGAATTTGTAATAAATGGAAGTATTTTGACAGGTCAGTTTAAATGGACTGCGTCTGTTAACTTGTCTACGTATCGAAATAATGTTACAAAGCTTGTTATTCCCGTTCCTCCCGGAACACGTACTATTGGTCGGTTAGCCGTTAACCAGCCTTACGGACAATTTTTCGGAAAAGATTTTGCCGGGGTTGATCCTGCTAATGGCGATGCTTTATATTATAAATCTGATAAAAGCACTACCAATGATTACTCCGAAGCTGCAGACACTATTATCGGCAATCCCAATCCTGATTATTACGGCGGATTCAATAACCGGTTCTCATTTAAAGGATTTGATCTTGATGTACAATGTCAATTTGTAAAAGGTGGTGATATTTATAACATGGCCGGCTTTTTTCAATCTGTAAATGGTGATTACTTCGATAACCAAACCCTTGACCAGATGAATTACTGGAAACAAGCCGGTGATAAAACAGATATTCCACAGCCCAGATTATATGGAGGTAATGGTGCAGGTAAATCATCCAGATGGGTGCAGGATGGTTCCTATTTCCGTGTAAAATCAATCAATATCGGATATAATATACCACGCAAATTAATGAACCGTTTCAAAATTGACAATGCCCGGATATATGTTGCCGGCAACAATCTTATTACAATCACAGATTATAATGGATATGACCCCGAAGTAAATGCCGGTTATTTGGGAGATCTGATTCTCGGTCATGATTTTTATACTCCACCCCAAGCAAAAACAATTAGTGTTGGAATTAACCTTGGATTTTAAATCAACAAATTTTTTTTATGGTACATAAGAATATTTGCAATATAATATTGATCGCGGCTTTAGGAATAGGCGTTGGATCTTGTAATAAAAAACTGGATATCACTCCGAAGGAAAGTATCGAAGCAGTAAATGCATTACAAACTCCTACAGATGTTGAAGCAGCGGTTGTAGGGGCTTACTCGGTTATGGGAGGGGGTGCTTTATATGGAACAAATCTTCTACTGGTTCCTGAGATTTTAGCGTCGTCATTTCCAAATTCAGAAAAATACGCATCCTGGAGAGGCACTTTTACCGGCTTTCAGCAGATAGGTCGTAAAACATTGAACCGGGACAATGGAGAAGCCGCCAGAATATGGACAGCCGGATATTTGGCTATCAATACCTCGAACATTGTAGCAGATGCTCTTTCAGTAGTAACAGATGCGAATCAAAAAAAGCAATTTGAAGGAGAATCATTATTCATTCGTGGCATCATGCACTTTGAAATGGTAAGATTGTTTGCTTTACCCTGGGGTGCAACCGCGAATAATAGTCATCCAGGTATCGTGATTAAGCTAAAGGCCTCTAAAAAAGAGGCGGAGGCTTCGGAAAAATTGCCTCGTAGTACAGTCGCCCAGGTATATACCCAGGTGATTACCGATTTGATTTCCGCAGTAGACAAACTGCCCGAAGACAATGGAAGCCGCGCCAATAGATATACTGCTTTTGCGTTTCTCGCCAAAGTATACTTGCAGCAGGGTAATTATGCAAAAGCAAGAGATGCGGCCGATTCAGTTATTAAAAGTGGTAAATATGAAATGAATGCGTCGGTAAGAGGCGTATTCGATAATAAAAATACAGCAGAATCGATTTTTGAAATTCAACAGAATGATCAAAACAACGCAGGAACATCGAATGACGGGATGGCCACTTTTTTTGCGAGTCTTCCCGGTATAGGTCGTGGGGATGTGCGGGTTAGTTCTGCTTTTCTGGGAACCTATGATGCCAACGATTATAGATTATCGCAATGGTATTATATCGGAACCGGTAGTCGTCCCGGCAATAACTATACAAGCAAATGGAAATCGTTTAGCCAGAATTTACCGGTGGTTAGGATTGCCGAAATGTATCTTATAAGAGCTGAAGCAAATATCAGGCTGGGCAGCATGGTAGGAGATACTCCTGAAAAGGACCTGTCAAAAATTAGAAATCCTGCAAGAACTCATCTTCCCGTAATTGTTAATCCAACTTTGAATGATATCTTATTTGAAAGAGGCCTTGAATTAGCTTTTGAAGGATTCAAAATTCATGAGATAAAAAGGTTGAAACAATCTTTTTCTGACTACGTTTGGACCGACGACATCCTTGTTCTTCCAATACCCCATCGGGAGGTGGAGGCAACTGAAGGGATCCTGGTGCAAAATCCTGGTTATTGATTAGAATTAAAATAAAAAAAACTCCGGCATTGCCCGGAGTTTTTTTATAAGCCTGTTATCTAAAAGAATTAAAGCTTGATCTCTTCTTCGTGTTTATCAAAAAAATGAAATTCGGTTAAATGATAATTGGTGTTCTCTTTAATCTTTACTTTTTTCCCGTACTTCCATTTCCATTGCCATTGACGGGAATTAAACCATCGGCCTTTCGTAAGATATGCGCATAATATAGGGTGAACAATAAGTGTAAGTTCCTTGTGTTGATGCGTAAGTAGATAGCTTAGATTCTTTTCAATTTCATCTTCCAATAATAGGGTAGATGAAATCTTTCCGGTTCCCGCACAGGTAGGACAAACTTCCTGAGTATTAATATTCATTTCCGGCTTCATGCGTTGCCGGGTAATTTGCATTAAGCCAAATTTTGAAATCGGAAGAACCGCATGTTTGGCTCTATCGGGCCGCATACATTCTTCCATCCACTCCATCAACTTTCTTTTGTTGTCAGGCAGCTTCATGTCTATAAAGTCGACAACAATAATACCTCCAAGGTCTCTTAAACGCAACTGCCTCGAAATTTCAGCAGCAGCTTCCAGGTTTGTTTCCAATGCATTTTGTTCCTGGTTATTACTTACACTCTTATATCCGCTATTCACATCAATGACATGTAGTGCTTCAGTATGTTCTATTATCAGGTAAGCTCCGCTGGGTAAATTAACGGTTTTCCCAAATGCAGCTTTAACCTGTTTTGTTATTCCAAACTGGTCGAAGATGGGTAAACCGTTATTATAATAGGAAATAATATCCGCTTTTTCAGGAGCAATTCGATGGATGTAATTTTTTGTGTCGTTGAAAATATTACGATCATTCACGACTATCTTATTAAAATCTTCATTAAGAAGATCGCGTAGCATGCTGGTCGTTTTGGTTTGTTCGCTCAAAATTTTTGCGGGGGCAACAGAACTTTTCAAATTCTTTTGAATAATCTTCCATGTTTCTACCAACATAGAAAGATCTTCATGAAGTTCGGCAGTATTTTTTCCTTCTGCTGCTGTGCGAACAATGACACCAAAATTCTTAGATTTGATCGCTTCGATTATTTTTTGCAATCGCTTTCTTTCATCAGACGAATGAATTTTCCGGGAAACGGCAACAATATCATTAAAAGGAGTAATAACGACGAACCGGCCAGGCAATGAAATCTCACAACTCAAGCGTGGTCCCTTGGCAGCGATCGGCTCTTTTAAAATCTGTACAAGAATATTGGGTTTTCCACTAAGCACCTCATTGATCTTACCCGTTTTTATGATTTCCGGTTCAACGAGGAAGTTCCCAAAATCGAACCCGGGTTCATTATTATCGTTAATAGCGAGTTGAGTGAATTTCAACAGGGAACGCGCATAGGGGCTGAGGTCCGTATAGTGTAAAAATGCGTCTTTTTCGAAACCGACATCTACAAATGCAGCATTTAATCCCGGGATAAGTTTTTTTACTTTTCCGAGATATAGATCTCCCACAGCAAAACTGGCATCCGTTTTTTCATGATGCAGTTCTACTAACTTTTTATCCTCTAAAAGGGCAATTTCTACACCCTGGGGAACAGCATTTATAATAAGTTCCTTATTCAAGCGTAATCAACTTTTACGTCTAACCATCATCACTACAAGGAAGTGCTGAAGCGGTATTATTCGTCAGGTATTCTACCCGCGAGCAGGAATAGATGACAAATAAGTAAATTCAGCAGGAAGAGGAAGAGGCCGGTAACTCACATACCGGCCCGCTACAAGAAGTGACTATCGGCTTTTCTTCTTATGACGGTTTTTTCTTAGTCTTTTTTTACGCTTGTGCGTTGCAATCTTATGTCGTTTTCTTTTTTTACCACAAGGCATAAATACCAATGATTTAGTTAAACAATTTTTTAAATATTTTTTCTCAATTAATGGATTCTATTTTTTTAATAACCTGATCCGTTTATCAATTTCACTAAGGATGTCAGGATTAGCGATTAGTTTCTTTGAAGCTTCATACCACCTGATCGCGTTAATATTATCGCCCTTCTGTTCATACGATTCAGCAAGCATTACGGCCGCTTCCAAATTATCCGGCTGATTTTTAATGACTATGGATAACCGTTCGATCGCTTTATCCAGTTGTCCTGAAACCGTTGCTGCCATACCCAATGCAAACTGGGCGTGCATATTATCCGGATCTCTTTCAATCACTTCTCTAATGATACGAATCCCTTCCATCGGATTGTCACTGATATTGCCAAACAAATAGCAACTTCCCAATCCAATTTTTAAGGAATCACTGCCCGGATTTATCGCCAAGGCTTTCTCAAACAACTCTTTAGCTTCAGTTCCCATCCATTTTTTTAAGCCTGGATCGTTCTGCTGCTGCAGGCTCTCTAAATAGAAATGGGCAGCGAAGGTGAGACTTTTTTCAGAATTTTCCAATTCAGCAGCTTGAGCCGTATAATATGCATAAGGAAGCAACAGATGTACGGAGTCTTTCCAAAATCCTGCCATCTGCCTGAACACCTGGATCTTTTGATTCCTGGTATCCCCGCGAACTATTGATGATTCCAATCGACCTAAATATACTTGTTGCTGGTTTGTAAGCTGCGCTTTGGATGCAGATAAAATTGTATTGATATCAATATTTGCACTTGGAGTGGTGGAAGGAGTTACAATTTTTTTAGGAGGAATGGTTCTGCCAAAAAAATAGATAAGGCAAAATAACACAACACCACTCCCAATAACAATAAATTGCTGCTTTTTCAATAATCTTAATTTTAGGCAGCAAATTTACGCTTCATTGTCGGGGTTTGGTTGATCTTCCTTCACGGATTGTAATTTTTTAACTTCTGCAACAAACTCTTTTGCCGGTTTAAAAGCAGGAATATAATGCTCAGGTATATGTACGGCAATATTCTTTTTTATATTTCTTCCAATTTTTGCAGCTCTTTTTTTTGTAATAAAACTTCCAAAGCCGCGTATATAGATATTCTCACCTTGTGCCAGGGTATCCTTTACTTCTTTGAACATAGTTTCTAGTGTAACCAGAACATCAACTTTGGGAATACCTGTTTTTTCAGATATTTGATTGACTAGGTCTGCTTTTCTCATAGTAATGATTTTTATTGATGTTAAATAGAAAATTCGGTTTATGCAAACTCCACAAAATCAATTCTTTACTGAAATTAAATGTAAATTCCTAAATAAGCAAGAAATCTATAAACTATTGATAATGAATTTTAGAAGCTCAAAACCTTTTATTTCACAAACGTTATTTGCATCTTCATAGTATGAAAGCTGTATTCACCGGTAAATTAATGAAGTGGAACCGGGTTTCTAATGATCGTCCAATGCCCTGGAGAGGTGAAAAAGACCCTTATAAAATATGGCTTAGTGAAATTATTCTACAACAAACCCGCGTTGAACAAGGATGGAAATACTATCAAACATTCATCAGGAAATTTCCAACCATTTTTCATCTGGCAAATGCCCCTGAGAAAAAGGTTTATAAATTATGGGAAGGATTGGGTTACTATACCCGGTGCAAAAATCTTATAGAAACTGCTCATACGATTGCAACTGGACTGAACGGCGTTTTTCCTGACAATTATGAAGAAATAAAAAAATTGAAAGGAGTCGGACCCTATACAGCTGCGGCGATTTCATCATTTGCATTCAATGAGCCCAGGGCTGTAGTAGATGGCAATGTACAGCGGGTGATTGCACGTTATTTTGGAATAACTACTCCCATCGATACCATACAAGGGAAAAAATTCTATCAGGATTTAGCAAATCAATTACTGGATCGAAGGAATCCTGGTGTTTATAATCAGGCTATTATGGACTTCGGAGCCACCATCTGCAAGCCACAAAATCCTTTATGTTCGCAATGTGTACAGCGTAAAGAATGCCAGGCTTTTAATAAAGACTTTATTCATAAAGTTCCGATTAAGCAAAAAAGTTTACAAAGAAAGACCCGCTGGATGTATTATTTTCTAATTGAAATTGAGGATAAAATCTATGTCCGTAAGCGTATCGAAGAAGACATTTGGCAACATTTACACGAATTTGTGTTGCTGGAGGCCAGTAGTCCAATTATCACCTCTTTCGACACACATCCTTTTTTAAAAAAAATATTCCAGCGCGAAAATTATAGTATAAATTTTGTCAGCAAACCACACAAACAGCAACTTACCCATCAAAATATTTATGGGCAATTCATTTGCTTGCATGCCAAGAAGAAATTGCTGACCTTGAACACCTACAGACTTATTAAAAAAGTCAATCTGCATGAGTATGCTTTCCCTAGATTTATCAATAGGTTCCTCGACGAAAGTATGAATTCCGGCCGCTGATCGTAAATAGCTGATGGCAACTTTTTTGGTAATCGCGTACTGGCTTAACCCTCAAAAATTTATCCCGTTTTCTCTAAAAAAATATAACTTTAAATAGATTTAAAACAACAGATGATTTTTCACCATCAAACTTATTAATATGAGAGGCGTAAATAGGGTGATGCTCATTGGCAATTTAGGAAGGGATCCGGATGTACAATACCTTGAAGGTAATATTGCGGTAGCAAAATTTCCTCTTGCAACTACGGAAACATTTAAAGATCGAGCCGGAAAACTCATTTCTCAAACTGAATGGCATACTGTTGTGCTTTGGAGAGGATTGGCAGAACTGGCCCAGAAATATCTTCACAAGGGAAGTTTGGTATATATTGAAGGAAGATTGCGCACCCGCAGCTGGGAAGATAAAGAAGGCCATAAAAAGTTTGCAACCGAAGTGGTGGGTGACAATTTAATTATGCTTGATAAACGATCAGACAATAGTCATGGAAACATTCCTCATGGCACACCCAACGCAGATAATCTGGAGGGATTCAATGCCGATATACCAAACCACAGTGAACCATCGCAAGACCTTCCTTTTTAATCTTGTTTGCTTTTATTATCTCCATAACAGGGTCAGAGATTATCAAATTATTTCTTCTACGGCAGGTACAACCTGCCTTCGGTAATTTTAGCAGCTAGAAGTATGTGCAAAGTTCGACACCAAAACCATTTGCTTTGGATAATTTTTTAATGATCATTTTTTGTGATTTTTATAAACCAGTATTGCTGGTTGCCAATACCCAGGCAACGGTGCTTTTAAGCCTTGTAGTCATTGTATTATTAATCATTTCTTTTTTTATTTCGGGGGCGGAAGTAGCTTTCTTTTCCCTTACTTACCGCGATATCAATCTTCTTAAAACCAAGCAGGATACTGGATGGAAACGGATTGCGAATCTCCTTGAAGAGCCAAAAACGCTCCTGGGATCCATTATGATTGCCAATAGCCTGGTAAATATTGCCATCATAATTTTACTGAACGTTCTTATCGATCAGATCATTATTCTAAAACCCGATTATTGGTGGGCAGAACTGGTGATCAAAGTGATCACCATCAGTGCAGTGATCATTTTATTCGGCGAAGTATTACCAAAAGTGCGCGCAACCCAAAACAATCTCCGTTTCGCATACGAAGCTTCCTACCTGGTTGAAATCATTTATTATCTGTTCAGTAGAATTGGCGCAAAACTTATAGGAATGTCTGACAGCATTGAGAAATTTTTGGGGGGCAAAGCTTCCAGGGCCTATACCCATCAACAGATGCAGGAGGCTATAAAGTCAACTGTTCAAGAGGAGGATGAGCAGCGCATATTGGCCGGCATTTATAAATTTGGTGACATCACCATTAAACAAATCATGCGGACCCGCCTGGATGTCAGCGGAGTAGATTTTAATCTCTCCTTTGATCAATTAAGAATGAGAATAGAGGAACTCCATTATTCCCGGTTGCCGGTGTACAAGGGAAGCCTCGACAATATTGTGGGGATGGTACATATAAAAGATTTGATCGTATACCTGAATGAGCCAGCCGATTTTAAATGGCATAATTTATTACGCACCCCTTATTTTGTTCACGAACAAAAATATGCCGAAGACCTTTTGCAGGAGTTCCAAAGCAAGCATATTCATTTTGCGGTTGTCGTGGATGAGTTCGGGGGTACAAGTGGCATTGTTACTCTGGAAGATATCCTGGAAGAAATTATAGGCGATATAAAGGATGAATATGATGAAGAAGAAAGTGGTAATAAAAAAATTGATGATTCAACCTACCTGTTCGAAGGCCGGACGATGCTAAATGATGTATGCAAATTAATGGATATATCGTTTGATACCTTTGATGACGTGAAAGGCGAAAGTGATTCACTGGCGGGGCTTATTCTGGAACTGGCAGGAGAAATCCCCAAAGCGAACGATGTTCTTATCATGGGAGATTTTGAGTTTATTATTCAGGAAGTTGATGTCAATCGTATCAGAAAAGTAAAAGTATCCGTAAAACGGCAATTCGCCTTATGAAGAGTATTCCACATTATTTTCTTTTACTTTGGATGCTTGCAACTTCATGTAACAGTGGCTACACCATTAAGCAGCAGGGATATTATAAAATTAATTTCCCCTCACGTGAGTACCAGGTTTTTGATAAGCCGGGTTATCCTTACACATTTGAATATCCTGTTTATGGGATGGTGGTTCAGGATACAAGTTTTTTTGAAGACAGGCCTGAGAATCCATATTGGATTAATATTGAATTTCCGCAATTCAATGGTAAAATATATCTCAGCTACAAAGAAGTTGATAGAAATGATCTTAATAAATTGATTAACGATGCATTCAACCTAACCTATAAACATAGCACGAAGGCGACCGAAATCCAGGATTCCCTAATGCAAACGCCAAAGGGTGTTGCCGGGGTTTTCTTTAAGGTAGGAGGCAATGCAGCAACTGCCAATCAGTTTTTTGTAACTGATTCAGTGAATCATTTTCTTAGAGGTGCGCTCTATTTTGATGCTACGCCAAACGAAGATTCACTGGAAATTGTAAATGATTTTCTGCAGATCGACATGAAACATCTGATTAATACCTTGCAATGGAAAAATGCTTCTGGTGAGAAATAGTCGCATTTCAGCAAGGTGGAATTATAGTGGAACTGTGCGTTTCAGAAGATATTTATAGTTCCGGCAGGTATATGTAAATTCGTTGCTTAAATTTTAAAAGTGATTGCAATAGATAATGTGTTAGTGAGTGATCAGATTGTTGAAGCACAATTTGTATGCGATCTGATGAAATGCAAAGGTGGATGCTGTGAAGATGGTGACGCCGGCGCCCCTTTAGAACGCGAGGAACTGGAAACTATCAATAATATATTTGAAACTATAAGGCCCTATCTTACCAAAGAAGGATTAAGATGGATTGAGAAGCATGGCCGGTATTTGTATGATAGAGAATTCGGTTGGGTAACGCCTACAATAGAGGGCAAAATGTGTGTGTATGGTTTTCGCGACGACAATGGAATTATTAAATGTGGCATCGAACAGGCCTACCGGGACGGGAAAACCGATTTCAAAAAGCCTATTAGCTGTCACTTGTATCCTATTACTATTAATGAAGGCAAAAAAGGGGATTACGATCGTGTAAATTATGAACCCCGGGAAACATTATGCAAGCCTGCATGTGTGTTTGGGAAGAAGCTTAAAGTGCCCGTTTTCCAGTTTTTAAAAGAGCCATTGGTCCGGAAATATGGAGAAAACTTTTACGCTGCTTTAGAGAAAGTGGCTCAGGAGCATTTTGAGCATAGAGAATTTAGTGCCAATAAGGTGATAAACAAGTGAACCTTTAGCCCATTATCATTTTCACAATGTAGTTTCAACAAATGAGTGAATCGTCTTTATCGTTTACAGCAAAGAGTATTATTAAAGCTGCCGATCTTGAACATCGGCAGAAAGTCAATTTTAATATCGGAAAATATAATGCAACGGTTCCATTGGGAAAAAAGCAATTCATTGAAGTAAATAATGCCCGGGAAAAAGCAAAGAACGTTAAATGGCGTGCATTGGAAACGCTCGATAACCAGTTAGAAACATTTGAGACTAATTTGACAAGGCGTGGAGGGAAAGTGATTTGGGCCGAGAATGCTGAACAGGCCTTGGAGGAAATATTAAATATCTGCAAACAAAAAAATTGCCGTACCATAGTGAAAAGCAAGAGTATGGTAACTGAAGAAATCCATCTCAATAAATTTTTGCAGCGGCATGGTATCGAAAGTGTAGAGACAGACCTGGGCGAGTATATCCAACAACTCGACGACGAGCCTCCCTATCATATTGTTACCCCTGCCATGCACAAGAGTAAGGAAGACATTGCCAGACTTTTTGTAGAAAAGTTGAATACCGCCCCCAATTTAACACCCGAACAATTGACCCTGGTAGCTAGGGATAAGCTTCGTGAAAAATACAGGGAGGCTGAAATAGGAATAACCGGCGCTAACTTTATTCTTGCAGATATAGGCGGAATTGCCATTTCTGAAAACGAAGGCAATGCACGCCTGAGTTGTGCATTTCCAAAAACCCATATCGCCATAGTGGGTATTGAAAAAGTTCTTCCCTCCATAAACGATCTTGCTTTGTTTTGGCCATTACTCGCCACCTATGGAACAGGGCAAACAATTACCTCATACAATTCTATCGTATCTGGTCCAAGGCAACCGGGCGAAACTGACGGCCCTGAAGAAATGTATGTAATATTATTAGACAACGGTCGCACCAATATACTGGCAAATGAAAAGGCAAGAGAGAGCCTGTATTGTATTCGTTGCGGAGCCTGCCTGAATGCCTGCCCCGTTTATAAAAACATCGGCGGTCATGCTTATGAAACTACTTATAGTGGCCCTATCGGAGCAGTTATCACTCCTCATTTAAAAGAAATGGGCGAATGGAAGCATCTTAGTTATGCCTCTTCATTGTGTGGCAATTGTACCGAGGTCTGCCCGGTTAGAATAAACTTGCATGAATTGCTACTGGAGAATCGTCATGAAGCGGTAGATAAAGGCAATTCAACCTGGAGTGAAAAAATTGCCTGGAAGATATGGAAAAAAGCCAGTCTCAGCAGAGGCATGATGAATATCGGTAATGGAACCTTGAAGAACTGGTTTGTCAATAAGGTTTTCAAGGAATGGACAGCACATCACGGCAATCTGAATTTTTCAAAAAAGACTTTCAATGAGATGTGGAAGGAAAAGAATTCTTAAAGTGATTACTGTTTCGAACGATAGAGGCCACATTTGCTAACAATTTATTCTTATCAGTATTGTAATGAATGCTTCTAGTGTATGCCGAAAATATTAACCCCCGTCTTTGCTATATAGTTGATTTTTTTAGCACGCAATTGTTCAACCATCCAATTATTATTACTTCAGATATTGCAGAATACCAAAATTCGGATTTGCCGAAATTGAATTATTCTCAGCGTGAAATCGCAGATCATGAATTGTATATTCAAAACACAAAATTATTGTTTGAGACGGGTATTCAATTTCAGCAAATAGATTGTTTTGAAATTAATTTCCATAAAGCCTTTTTTGGGACGGTTGGTGATATCCACTTTGATGTGTTTGCAGCTAGCTTTTATCTTCTTGCCCGCTACGAAGAATATCTGCCTCATGAAAAAGATGAGTTTGGACGTTTTTCGCATCTCAATGCGCTGGCCTTTAAAGAAGACTTCCTTCACGTCCCACTCATCAATATCTGGTTAAAGGAATTTAAAACAGCTTTACAACAGAAATTCCCGCAATTAGTTTTCAGACAAAGGCAATTTAAATGCATTGTTTCGTACGATATTGACATGGCATACTCTTATATGCACAAGGGCTTTCTAAGAAATGCAGGAGGGATTATTAGATCCGTCGTGGATGGAAATTGGTCATCAATAAAGGAACGGGTAAACGTTCTACGCGGAAAAAAGAAAGATCCATTCGACTGTTATGAATGGTTGGATGCCTTGCACTTATATTGCCGGTTGAAACCATACTATTTTTTCCTGGTGTCTAAAAGCAACAACAAATACGACAAAAACATTTCTACAAATCAGAAACCATTTTACCAGCTGATTGAATATTATGCACGTATGTATAAAACCGGTATCCACCCTTCCTGGCAAAGCGGAGATAATGTTGATTTATTGAAAGAGGAACTGGAATGGCTGGAAACGGTGGCCGATAAAAAAATAATTCATAGCCGCCAGCATTATATCCGGTTTACATTACCGGAAACTTTTCGTCAATTGATTCGTACGGGCATTGAAAAAGATTTTTCAATGGGATATGGATCGATTAATGGCTTTCGTGCTTCCGTATGCTCTTCTTTTTATTGGTACGACCTTGAAAGAGAAGAGAAAACAAGCCTCCAGTTATATCCCTTTTGTTTTATGGATGCTAATTCTTTATTCGAACAAAAGCATTCTCCTCAACAGGCGTACCTGGAATTGGTTCAATATTACGAGATCATAAAAAAGGTGAATGGCGTATGCATATCGATCTGGCACAATAGTCTATTGGGCACAGGTTCAGAAAATAAGGGTTGGCCGGAAATGTTCGAACTTTTTATGAAAGAAACAGTTTATTGGGACGCCTATTATGATGGATACTAAACCCTGCCTGTTTTTTTCTCTTTACGAACAATCTTTAATGAATGATTGATAATATATACTCCAATCAATGTAATAATACCGCCAACAGCAATAAAAATGGTAAGTCTTTCATCGAAAATTATAGCACCTAGTGTAACGGCCACTATAGGATTTATATAAGCATAAATAGAAGTTTGTTCGGCGCTCAAATGTTGCAATGCATACAGGTAAGCAACAAAAGATAAAACCGAACTGAAAATAACCAGGTAACCAATGGATGCCCAGGATTGCCAGGGAATATTTTTGAAGGGTATCGATATATTTGTCGGTTCACAAATTGCCAGGATTGCTATTCCTGAAATGATCATCTGCAATCCAAAACTAAAATAAGGATTAAACCCCCTGGCATGCTGTTTCGTATAAATGGTTCCGAAAGCCCATGACCAGGTGGCTGCAAGAGACAGAACGATTCCCAATAAAAATTCTGTATTCAAAAAATCATGAAGGTGTTCGTAAAAAATAACACAGATCCCTGCAAAACCCAGAATAAATCCCGTGATGGCCTTTACCGGAATAGATTTTTTATTCTGGAATATGCCGATGACTACCATCCATAACGGGAATGTGGCACCTATAATAGAACCCAATCCTGCCGAAATATATTTTACGCCCCAGGTAGAGAGAGCATTACTTAACATGAAGTTTAAAAAACTTAGTACCAGTATCGGGCGCCATTCTTTTCCTTTCGGCCAAATTCTTCCTTTGGTTATGAAAAACATCAAATAAAGCAGGCCGCCGGCCAGCTGTCTTATGCCAGCTAATTGCAGCGCGGGCATATGTCTTACCCCTTCCTTAGATGCGATCCACGTAGTGCCCCAAAAAAAGGAAACCAGGCCCAGCGCAAGAAAAGCCTTAAAACGAATACCGCGATTCTTAACAAATGAAGGATATAGATGATTTAAACTGAGCATTAAAATTGTTGTTGTTCACGGATCAGGTGAGTTCACCAATTTTGTATTGCATCATAATTAGATTTATCTGCAAGGTGTTCTACGGGAGAAAGTGTTTTCGCGGTTCCATAAAAGTGACAACTAAAAGCCCAGGCATTAGTGCTTAAAGTGCCTTACTGCAGTCAGCACCATCGACAAATTGTATTTTTTGCAGTATTCTATAGAATCATTATCACGAACAGACCCACCAGGCTGAATAAACGCTGTGATGCCAGCTTCATGTCCCATTTTTACACAGTCATTGAAAGGAAAAAATGCGTCAGAAGCCATCACCGCTTCCTGCAAACTAAAATTAAAATGTTTTGCCTTTTCAATAGCCTGGCGGAGAGAATCTATTCTGCTGGTTTGTCCGCAACCTTTGCCAATCAGTTGCTTATTTTTTACAAGCGCTATTGCATTTGATTTTAAATGTTTACAAATAATATTTGCAAATATCAGGTCTGATCTTTCTGAAGAATTTGTTTCTTTAGCGCCAACTTCTTTCCACTCTGCATAGTTTTCCATATCGCTATCCTGGAATAAGACGCCGTTCAATATACTTTTAATCATGCTTGCCGGTGCGACCAGATCAGCGTGACATTGCAATAGAATTCGATTCTTTTTTGCTTTTAATATCATCAATGCATCTGCAGAGTAACCCTGGGCAATCAATACCTCAAAGAAAATTTCGCTGATGCTTTCTGCAGTAGCTTTATCAATAACGCCATTACAAATCAATACACCTCCAAATGCCGATTCGGGATCTCCTGCCAACGCATCACTCCAGGCTTGTTTAAGTGTTGATCGGGATGCGGCTCCGCAAACATTGGTATGCTTGATAATGGCAAAACTAATTTCATCAAATTCGCGGATCAATTGAATAGCTGCATCAATATCAACCAGGTTGTTGTATGAAATTTCCTTGCCGTGTAATTGTGTAAATATTTTATGAAGGTCACCGTAAAAGCTGGCCCTTTGATGCGGATTTTCACCATAACGCAATGAATGTTTTGCAGATTGATTAATTATTTGAATAGGTTGATGACTATTAAAATAATTGCTGATAGCGATATCGTAATAGGCACATACCTCAAAAGCGATTGAAGCAAATTGTTTTCTTTGCTCTAACGAGGTGGCTCCAGTGTGTTCTGTGATAATTTCTTCGATGGCTGCATATTGTTTCGTAGAAGCCACTACCACGACATCCTTAAAATTTTTTGCTGCTGCCCGAATAAGGGATACGCC
>Ga0136634_10000459_pt1 | contig 18320 bp, 16 predicted proteins | sample AntDrymUQ8332106_2_FD_104654 | JGI IMG/M metagenome (GOLD analysis project Ga0136634, IMG submission 104654) | Polar desert sand microbial communities from Dry Valleys, Antarctica - metaG UQ833 (21.06) | ecosystem: Environmental > Terrestrial > Soil > Desert | place: Antarctica: Dry Valley... | reverse complement strand
CTGAGGAGGTGGGCGGGGGCGCTGCGGCGGTCCGTAAAGCTGTGAGTGCGCAAAATGGCCTCCACCTTGGCCTCGATCTCTTTTTTCGGCACATTCATGTTGCGCAAGCCAAAGGCGACATCCTCTTCCACGGTCGGCATCACGATTTGATGCTCCGGGTTCTGGAAGACATACCCGACGAGGCGGCGCGCCCGCACGGCGTCCTTGCGCGTGGACACGCCGTCGATGATGACGTCCCCGCTTTTAGGAAAGACCAGCCCGTTCAGCATGCGGGCCAGCGTGCTCTTTCCGGAGCCGTTCGCCCCTAGGATGGCGATGCGTTTCTGGGTAAGGCGAAGGCTAACGTCCCGCAGAACCGGCCGGCCGTCGAAATCGTGAGACACCTTTATAAGTTCAATCATGATGCTCTTTGCCCGATCGCGCCCGTGACCCGAATGTGCTCAACGCTCACCTTAGGTGATGGTAAATCTTGTCCGCCAGCAAGCAGCATGTTACTCAATTACATGATGCCTTTGCGCATCCGAGAAAGTCTGTCGATGCAGAACCAGCTTTTCCCCCAGCCGGGGCATGATCACCGTCCTTGCATGGAGCAGGCCATCGCCCGGGCACGCGCCGTCTGCGCGGCAAAGGGGGTGAGGCTGACTGTGTTGCGCGAGGCCGTGCTGCGGGTGCTTACCGCGTCGCACAATGCGCTCGGCGCCTATGACATTATCGAGCGATTGACCCAGCAAGGCCGGCGGCTCGCGCCGATCTCCGTGTACCGCATTATCGAAGTGCTGGTTGCGGCCGGTCTGGTGCACAGGCTGGAAAGCAAGAACGCGTATTTCGCCTGCCTCTCCCGCCATGACGCGGCGGCCTCCATGGTCATTCTGCTTTGCGATCGCTGCAACCGGGTGGCGGAGGCCGAAGCGCCCGAGGCTTGGCGCGTCATCAAGTCCATCACCCAAGGCACCGGGTTTAGCGTTTCCGGAACGGTGCTCGAGGTGCAAGGGCAGTGCCTTGACTGCCGCCAGCTTCCTCCCAAGGCGGCGTGAGCCAGCATGACAGCACGCCCCGCCGCTACGTTTTCTGCCGTTGAACCGCATAGTGCCGTTACACACCGCAATCGTGCCGCCGCGCTCATCTCCGCCAGGGGCCTTGGCGTGGATCTGGGCGGCAAGCCCGTTTTGGACAATGTGGATATCGACATCCAAGCTGGCGAAATCGTCACGCTGATCGGGCCGAACGGCGCGGGCAAGACGACGCTTGCGCGGCTGCTCCTCGGCCTGTTGAGGCCGACGCGAGGCGGCGTTTCCCGCAAGCCTGGTATTCGCATCGGCTATGTGCCGCAGCGTTTCGCCGTCGACGCAACAATCCCAATCAAGGTGCGGCGCTTTCTCAGGCTGGGCGTGCGCGCAAGCACGGCGGCGATCGGCCAGGTGCTGGAGGAAGTCGGCGCTGGCAATCTCGCCGACCGGCCGCTTGCCGCCCTTTCGGGTGGCGAGTTCCAACGTGTTTCGCTGGCCCGCGCTCTCATCGCCGCGCCGCAATTGCTGATGCTCGACGAGCCGGTGCAGGGCGTCGACTATGCCGGAGAGGCGCAGCTTTACGCGATGATCGGCGATATCCGCACGCGGCGGGGCTGCGGCATCCTCCTGATCTCGCATGATTTGCATATTGTGCTCGGCGCCAGCGACCGGGTCATCTGCCTCAATCGCCATATCTGCTGCGAAGGGGTGCCGGAGACGGTGGCCACGCATCCCGAATATGCGCGGCTGTTCGGCCGGGACGCGGTCCGCGCCGTTGGTATCTACCGCCATGAGCACGATCATGAGCACGATCTGTCTGGCGCGGTGAAACAGGCCGGCTGCGCGAACCACGGCCATGATTGACGATTTTCTGCTGCGCGCGGGGCTGGCGGGAATAGGCGTGGCGTTGCTCACGGCGCCGCTGGGCTGTTTCGTCGTGTGGCAGCGTCTGGCGATGTTCGGCAACAGCATCGCGCATTGCGGATTGCTCGGGGTGGCGCTGGGCGTGCTGCTCAGCATCGAGCTGACGCTGGGCGTCATCATGGTCTCGATGGCGCTCGCCCTTCTGCTCATAGGATTGCAGGGGCAAAAGCTGCTGCCGCAGGACACGCTACTGGGTATTCTCGCCCATGCCGCCCTGGCCGCGGGCCTGCTCGCCGCGACTTGGGTCGGCGGCGCGCGCCTCGACCTCATGGGCTATCTGTTCGGCGACATCCTCGCGGTGTCCGGCAGCGATCTCTGGTGGATTTTGGGCGGTCTCATCCTCATCGGCGGCGCGATGCTGTGGCTGTGGCGGCCGCTTCTGTCGATCAGCGTGCACCGGGAGCTGGCTGCGGCGGAAGGCGTGCGCGTCGAGCTGGTGCAGGCGAGCTTCATGCTGCTGGTTGCCTTTACCATCGCGGTCAGCATCAAGATCGTGGGCATTCTTCTCATCACGTCTTTGTTGATCATTCCCGCCGCCTCGGCGCGCGCCTTCGCCAGCTCGCCGGAGCGCATGGCGGCGGGCGCGGCGGTTCTGTCCGTCTTCAGCGTGCTCGCCGGCCTGGGTTTTTCCATGCAGCTCGACACCCCCGCCGGCCCCTCCATCGTCCTCGTGCTGACGGCGGTCTTCGCACTCACCGCGCCATTTCTGCTGCGGCAAGGCGCTCGCTGACAGTTTCTGCGCTGGCCATTATCTTTAGGCTCGGCTAGTAAGATTACAGAAAAGGCCAGCGGCCTGGGCATTTAGGAGTTCGTGCATGCTGCATTACCTCGCCGAGAGGCGCGCGACGCGTACCGTTAAAGTGGGCGGCATGGCCGTCGGCGGCGGCGCGCCGGTTGTGGTGCAGTCCATGACCAACACGGACACCGCCGACATAGAGGGAACCGCGCGGCAGGTGGCCGAGCTCGCGCAGGCGGGCTCCGAGCTGGTGCGCATCACCGTGGATCGCGACGAGGCCGCGGCAGCCGTCCCGCATATCCGCGACCGGCTCATGCTCTGGGGCGTGCAAGCGCCCCTCATCGGCGATTTCCACTATAACGGCCATAAACTCTTGGCCGATCACCCCGCCTGCGCCGAAGCCCTCGACAAATACCGCATCAATCCCGGCAATGTCGGCTTCAAGGACAAGCGCGACCGGCAATTTTCCGACATCATCGACATCGCCCTGCGCTATGGCAAGCCGGTGCGGATCGGCGTGAATTGGGGCAGCCTCGACCAGGATCTGCTCACCTTGTTGATGGACGAAAATGCACGCCTCACGCAGCCCAAAGACGCCCGCGCGGTGCTGCACGAAGCCATCGTGCAGTCCGCGATCCTGAGCGCGCAGCGCGCCGAGGAGCTGGGCATGAGCGCGGAACGCATCATCCTCTCGGCGAAGGTCAGCGCGGTGCAGGACCTCATCAGCGTTTACACCATGCTCGCCGCCCGCGGCACGTACGCCCTGCATCTCGGCCTGACCGAGGCGGGGATGGGCACCAAGGGCATCGTCGCTTCGACCGCGGGCATCGGCATCCTCCTGCAGCAGGGCATCGGCGACACCATTCGCGTATCGCTTACCCCCGCGCCCGGCGAGGCCCGCACGCGCGAGGTGGAGGTGGCGCAGCAAATCCTGCAAACCATGGGTCTGCGCTCTTTCGTGCCGGTGGTGGCGGCATGTCCAGGCTGTGGACGCACGACGAGCACGCTGTTTCAGGAAATGGCGCAGGATATCCAGAACACCATCACCGTCAGCATGCCCGAATGGCGCAAGAAATATCCCGGCGTCGAGGCTATGACCGTCGCGGTCATGGGCTGCATCGTCAACGGGCCGGGCGAGTCGAAGCACGCCAACATCGGCATCAGCCTGCCGGGCACGGGCGAAACGCCCGCCGCGCCCGTGTTTATCGACGGCAAGAAAGCGCTGACGCTGCGCGGTCCCAACCTCGCCCAAGACTTCAAGAAGCTGGTCGAGGAGTATATCGAACGCCGCTTCGGCAGCGGCCAGCGCCAGCCCCCGCAAGCAGCGGAGTAGGCGAAAGCTTGTCACCGGCAAGCCCGATCCGCAGTCCCCGCTCCAAAACACCTGTCGCGTGCCTTGGTCGCTATCTGCGGCCCCTCGCGGAAAACCCCATGATTTCGGAACCTTAACGGGTGATCCGTATTGTGTCTGCGTTGGCGCAACGGGGCGAGAGAGACAATGATTTTTGCAGTTCGTTATATTGTGGCAGCCGCGCTGTTCACGGCATTGACCTGGGGTGCCGCCAGCCGCGGCGAAGACACGCTTGCAGGCCTTCACCGCCGAGCAACTCGACAAAGCTGAATTCAAGGCGCGACTGCTGCAGCGCAGCCGATCGTCCGCCTTAGCGCTGAAATTGCAGGTGCTGCTGGATCGGGCGCATGCCTCTCCCGGCGTTATCGACGGCGTCTATGGCGCCAGCAACATCCAGGCCATCAAGAACTTTCAAATCATGAACGGGCTCGAGCCGGACGGGAAGATCGACAAGGACATTTGGGAAAAACTTCGCCAGGCGGGCGGCGACGCGCCAATCCTCAAAGACTATGAAATCACGAAGGACGATGTGAAGGGGCCTTTTCTCGAAAGCGTCCCCGAGGATTACACGGAAAAGGCAAAGCTGAAACGCTTAGGCTTCACCAGTGCCGGGGAGGGCTTGGCGGAAAAGTTCCACATGGATGAGGGCTTCCTGGCGGCGCTCAATCCGGGCAAGGCATTCGACAAAGCTGGTGAGATCATCATCGTGATCGACACGGGCGGCAGAATGGAAAGCCAGGTTCAGCGCATCGAGGTCGACGGACGCGAGAACGTGCTGCGCGCGTATGACGGTGCGAACAGGCTGCTGTCGGCCTATCCGGCCACCATCGGGAGCACGGACACACCCTCGCCGTCGGGCAGCGCGAAGGTGCGCACCATCGCGCAAGACCCTGCCTATTACTATAATCCCAACAAGCTGAATTTCGCCGAGGTGGAAACCAAGGAGCAGCTGAAGATCGCGCCAGGCCCGAATAATCCCGTGGGCGCGGTCTGGATCGATCTCGATCGCGAGACATACGGCATTCACGGAACGGCCGATCCGGCGGACATCGGCAAGGAAACGTCGCATGGCTGCGTCCGGCTCACCAACTGGGACGTCGAGGAATTGGCCGCTGTCGTGAAAAAAGGAACGCCCGTCGATTTTATGAATGTCATCGCCGCGCGCTAATTCACAAAAAAAGGAAAGTACCGCGTTGCGGTACCTTCCTCCTGACTTTTATCTCACCCTATTGGTGAACGCGTGCGTATCCGCACGTCAGGCAGTTTATCCGCCCGATCCAGATCCGCCGCCGGATCCAGAACCCCCACTACCGGAGCCCCCAGTAGAGCCTCCCTGGTTCGTGGTTCCTGGACCGCTAGAGCCTGGTCCACCTGGTACGCTAGGCGTAGCCGGCTGCCGTTGCGGTGTGTTCGGCGGGATCACCGCGCCGCCCGGGTTGCTTCCAGTGCCGCCGCCAGTAGCGCCGCCCGTGGGATTATTGCCGCTGCTGCCACCGCCGCTCGATGAGCCGCCAGTGCCCGAGCCGCCCGAGCTGCCAGAACTGCCGCCGCCGGAGCCGCCGCCGCCGGAGCCTCCGCCCTGGGCCAACTGAATTTTGCCCGAAGCGCTGGTTCCTGTGCTCATCGCGGTATTCTGCTGACAAGCTTGTGCCGCTGCTGCAGCGCCGGTGATAACCGCCGCCGACAGAGCAAGCTTTACCAATAACTGCCTCATTGTGTTTCCTTTCGCGTTCTGCATGGCTGGAAAATGCCAAAGAAGGTCAGAAGGTTCCGGGAATTCGCACGCGTGGTTACCCGATGCCGGGAGTTTGATCGGCGCCTCCCTTATGTGAAGAGCGCAGGCGCCGCCCCAGGCGAGCGGCACGCGCGCATGCGGATCTTAAAGCCGAACCTTGGCGTGCTGGTCTTCGTCGGTGTTTGGCGTCGTGCCTTGCAACACCGCCTTCACCCCTTCAAAGAGGTATTTTAAGCCGCGCGTGCCCGCAGTATCCCAATATTCGGCTTCCTCGGCTTCGAGTTTGATGAGGCAGAGCGAAGGGTCGTTCTTACCCTCCGGAAACCACACGCGCCAGGCCTCCGACCACAGCTTGTCGATCATTGCGCGGTCGCGCACCATATGCGCCTTACCGGTGATAACGGCAAATTGCGAGCCGTCTTGAAACGTGATCATGGCGCGCGGATCGGCCTCGATCTCGGCGATTTTCGGCGAATCGAGGCTCGTGGCGAAATAGGCGTCGGCGTCGCGCTTCAAATCGGCGACGGACATCGGCCGGGCGTGCAGGCTGCCATTCTGTCCGCGGGTCACCAGCATCGCGGTTTTGATGTCCTTGACCAGGTCATAGAGGTGCTCGTGCTTGTCTGTCTCGGCCATGGCAGCGTTCCTGTCTGTTGGGGTGTGTCGATCGTTTCGGCAACGCCTGCCGGGAGACGGAGTTCCCTTGGCGTTCACGGCTTGGTGGCGCACAAGAACGCCGTTTGCGAACGATGCAGCCCTCTCACTTGGCCTTTTTCGCTGCGCTTGGTTCAGCGGGGCACAAGAAGAAGGGCGGATCGTAACGGATCGGCCGCCAGGTCAGAAAAGGCGTCGGCCTGCTGAGGAACGACGTGTTGTCGACCGATATCCACGATCCGGTCGTGATGCCCAGATGCCGGAAGAGCGTGCCGGCTTTGCCGCCGCCGCGCCTTTGCTGGCCGATCCGCTCCCGCTTGCCCTTCCATTTGGAGTTCCAGGCCACGAGGCAACCAGGCTCCTGCCGGTCGGTCGGCCGCCAGCCGCGCCCGGCGGCCATGTCGTAAACGGCTTTGGCATTGGCGCTGTATTTTGCCCAGTCGCAGCCCGCCTTCTTCAGAATGGCATGGACGACAAGCGCGCAAGAGTTGAAGCCAGGCATGCCGCTGATGCGGGTTTCGGGTGTGTGTGTCTCCACACCATAAAGCAGCCCCTGCTTGTCCTTCTCGAACAAATAGGGGGCCTGCGAGGCGAAGTGGATGATCGCCTGGCGGGAGCAATCCGCGGCGGGCTCCTGGCTGGCGAGCGTTTGCGCGCCCACGAATGGCTTTCGCCCGTCCGGCTTGCGCCATTCGCCGCTCAGGCCCAAGGAGACAAAGTCGCCTTTATAGTTGGGCAGCGGCGAGACGTCGATTTGCGGCGGCAGCCGCGCTGGCGACAGCCGCTTGGGCGCCGACGCCGTGTCCGCGGCCTGGCTGAAGGCGGCGGTCGCATGGCAAACGCCGCACAGCAGCAGGCTCAGACATGCAAGCATCACGCGGCTTTGCCGCTCACTGGGCCGCGTTTGCATCATCGCCCTCGACCGTCCTCAACATCAGCGCGAACGATAAAGCGGGCGCCCGCGCGCCAGCAAGGGCAATTCGCGGGGAGAGGCGATCTTTGCGCGGGGCATGCCCGCCATCGCCCGCATCACTTGCTGGCGAAAATGGCCAATCGCAGGCGGCCAGCACGCGGCGGCGATGCCACAGCATTTGCAGAGGCGGCTGCGTTCGCCTTGTTTCGGCTGCGCTTTCCGCCTTCGCTGCCAACGTCCATGACGATTGCCTCAGCGTCATGGATCGCTTGTTCCAGCTTGACACCGGTAAAGGCGCTCTTGAATGATTATACCCGCAAGGCCAGGGCCGAAAGGCTGAATAAGGCCGCGAAAAAAGGGGCACGTCCGAGGGACTCGTGATTTCCTAACGGTATCGTCACTCAGAAGGGGGTCGTGCTCATGGCGCAAGAAGGACAGGCAGGCGTTACCTACAATAAGGTGGACGCGGCATATTTCGAACAGCGCGGACTGAAGCGCTATGCTGGCGTGGCCAGCCTTTGGGCGCTCGGGGTGGGCGCGGTGATATCGGGACATTTCTCCGGCTGGAATCTGGGGCTCGCTTCCGGCGGCTGGGGCGGAATGCTGATTGCCGCCATCCTCATCGCCATCATGTATCTCGGTTTGGTGTTCAGCATCGCGGAGATGTCGCCGGCGCTGCCGCATACCGGCGCGGCCTATTCCTTCGCACGCACGACGATGGGACCATGGGGCGGCTTCGTCACCGGGCTGTTCGAGAATGTGGAATATGTCATCACGCCCGCGGTCGTGGTGTTCTTCATCGGCACGTATCTCGGCTCGATCTTTGGCACGCCAGCCGCGTTCCAGCCGGTGTATTGGATATTTTGCTACATGCTCTTCGTGGCGCTGAACGTGGCCGGCGTCGAGCTGTCCTTCAAGGTGACGCTTGTGGTGACGCTGCTCGCGCTGGCCTGCCTGATCGCGTTCTGGGTCAGCGCCTATCCGGTCGCCGACTTCAATCGCTGGGCCCTGAATGTCGGGCCGGACGGCGCGGAATTGCCCAACGGCAACGGCCCATTCCTGCCCTTCGGCATCCTGGGCGCACTTTCGGCCTTGCCGTTCGCGGTGTGGCTGTTCCTGGCCATCGAGCAATTGCCGCTCGCCGCCGAGGAATCCGTCAACCCGAAAAAGGACATGCCCACCGGCATCATCCTTGGCATGTTCACGCTGATGATTTCGGCCTTTATGATCTTGTGGCTGAACCCGTCGGTGCCCAACGGAACGGCCGCGCTGGGCAAATCCACCGAGCCGCTGCTCGACGGCTTCCGCGCCATCTTCGGCACGGAAATCGCCAAGGTCCTGTCGCTTGTGGCCGTGGTTGGCCTGATCGCCAGCTTTCACACCATTATCTTCGCCAAGGGCCGCCAGATCTACTCGCTGTCGCGGGCAGGATATTTCCCGCGCTGGCTGTCCATCACCCATCCGAGCCGCAAAACGCCGCACACCGCGATGATCGCCGGCGCCGTCGTCGCGCTCGCGATCATGCTGGGGCTGTGGTTCTATCTGGGCGCGGAAGCCGCCACCGTCGTCATTGGCGGCACGCTGCTCAACATGGCGGTGTTCGGGGCGATGTGCTCCTATATCGCGCAAGGCGTCTCGTTCATTTTGCTGCGCCGTCAGCATCCCCATGTCGAACGGCCCTATCGCAGCCCGCTCGGCGAAGTCGGCGCCTACCTGACGATCGGCATAGCGCTCGTCACCATCGGCTTCCAGTTCGCCGACCCGGTCTACCGGCAGGGCGTCATCGGCGTGGCGATCTGGTTCGCGGTCGGCATCATCTATTTCGGATTGTTCGGGCGGCATCGGCTGGTGCTCTCTCCGGAAGAGGAATTTGCAACGACCAAGGGCATGGCGGAATATAAGACCTACTGATCGCGGCACACACGGCCGAGGCGGGCAAGCGCGTCCGCCTCGCGCCTTCCCTCCGGCGTGAGACTCATGAACCCAGACGATGTGATGACGGCTGCCGATGCCCGCGCGATCGTGCAAGAGCGTCAGCTTGCGCATGTCAAGGTCGGCGTGTTCGACGTCGATGGCGTGCTGCGCGGCAAATATATGGGCCGCGACAAATTCCTGTCGTCGTTGGAGAGCGGCTTCGGCTTCTGCGACGTGGTGCTCGGCTGGGACTCCAACGATCAGCTTTACGACAATGTCGCCTTCACCGGCTGGCACACCGCCTATCCCGACGCGGCCGTGCGCGTTCTCCCGCACACCTGCCGTCCCGTCCCGTTCGAGGAAGGCATGCTGCTTTTCCTCGGCGAGTTCGCGGCCCCGGCCGAGGACATCTGTCCGCGCGGCGTCCTGCGGCGTGTGCTTGCCCGCGCCGACGCGATGGGCTTCGCCGTCAAGGCCGCCGCCGAGTTCGAGTTTTTCCTCTTTGAGGAGACGCCGCATTCCGTGCGCGAAAAGCACTACCGGAATCTGCGCAATCTGACGCCGGGCTTTTTCGGTTACTCGATGTTGCGCGCATCGGTCCACGCCGATTTCTATCAGCAGCTCTTGGCGATGTGCCGCGACATGCGCATGCCCCTCGAAGGCTTGCATACCGAGACCGGGCCAGGCGTACTGGAAGCGGCCATCGAGGTCACCGGCGCGCTGGAGGCCGCCGACCGCGCCGCGCTGTTCAAGACCTTCACCAAAGTGCTGGCGCAGCGGGCCGGGCTGATGGCCACCTTCATGGCCAAATGGTCGCCGGACTGGCCGGGGCAGTCGGGCCATCTGCATGTGTCGCTCAACGACAAGACGGGCGCCTCGGCGTTCCATGAGGAGGGCGCGCCGCACGCTATGTCGCAGACCATGCGCTGGTTCGTGGGCGGCCAGCAGGTGCTGCTGCCGGAGCTTTTGGGGATGGTCGCCTCTACGGTGAACGCCTATACGCGGCTGATCCCCGGCTTCTGGGCGCCCACCGAGGCAAGCTGGGGCGTCGAGAACCGCACCTGCGCGCTGCGCGTCATCCCCGGCTCGCCGAAAAGCCAGCGCGTCGAATACCGGATCGCGGCGGCCGACATTAATCCTTATCTTGCGCTGGCCGCGGCGATCGGCTCCGGGCTCTGGGGCATCGCCAACCGGATCGAGCCGGACGCGCCGGTCGAGGGCAACGCCTATGACCAGCGCTTCCCGCCGGAGCGGGCTTTGCCGCGCACGCTGGCCGAGGCGGCGATGCGGCTGAAAGCCTCGCAAGCGGCGCGCGCCCTTTTCGGCGACGCCTTTGTCGAGCACTATGCCGCCACGCGCGAGTGGGAGGAGCGGGAGTTCCGCCGCGCCATTACGGACTGGGAACTGGCCCGCTATTTCGAGATCATTTGAGGATGCCGCTTTGAGCGGAAACCGATCACAAAATTCAAAGATGGCCCACATGTCTTCAACGAATTCAGTCGCGGGGATGACGGTTGGAGAGATCGCAAGAGTAGCGTTGCATGCCTGAAATAACCTGTATCTCGCCCGTGGATGGCCGCGAGCTTGTGCGCCGGCCCACGGCCAGCCCCGCCGAGATCGAGGCGGCCGTCGAGCGCGCGCGTCGCGCCCAGCGCGAATGGGCAGGCGTTCCGGTTGCGGCGCGTGTCGCGGCGGCGCTGGCCTTCCTCGAGGCGCTGAAGGCGATGAACGAGGCGATCGTGCCGGAACTGGCCTGGCAGATGGGCAGGCCGGTGCGCTATGGCGGCGAGCTGCGCGGCGTCGAGGAGCGCGTGCGCCACATGGCCGCGATCGCCGAGGCGAGTCTCGCGCCCCTGATGCCCGAGGGACGACCCGGCGCCCGCCGGATGATCAAACGCGAGCCGCTTGGGCTGGTTCTGGTCATCGCGCCATGGAATTACCCCTATCTCACCGCCGTCAATGCCGTGGTGCCGGGCCTCATCGCGAGGAACGCGGTGATCTTGAAGGCCGCCGCGCAAACTCTGCTCACCGGCGACCGCTTTCAGGCGGCGATGGACAAAGCAGGGCTGCCGCCGGGGCTGTTCCAGCACCTCGCGCTCGGCCATGAGGATGTGGCGCGGCTGCTCGCCTCGGGCGCCGTGGATCATGTCAATTTCACCGGCTCCGTCGAGGGTGGCAGGGCGATCGAGCGCGCGGCGGCGGGACGTTTCGCCAGCGTCGGGCTGGAGCTGGGCGGCAAGGACCCGGCCTATGTCCGCGCCGACGCGGACCTGCCCGCGGCGATCGAAAACCTCGTCGACGGCAGCTTCTTCAATTCCGGCCAATGCTGCTGCGGCATCGAGCGCATCTATGTGGACGAGACGGTCTACGCGCCCTTCCTGGAGGGCTTTGTCGCGCACACCAGCGCGTATGTGCTCGGCAATCCGCTCGACTTGGAGACCACGCTCGGCCCGATGGCGCATGGGCGCTTTGCCCAGCTCGTGCGCGACCAGACAGCCGAGGCACTCGCCAAAGGCGCGCGCGCCCATCTGGACGCGAAAAAATTCGCGGCCGACCGCCCCGGCACGCCCTATCTGGCGCCGCAGGTGCTCACCGAAGTCGATCATTCCATGCGGGTGATGACGCAGGAGAGTTTTGGGCCCGTGGTCGGTATCATGAGAGTGACGGGCGACGAAGATGCGGTCCGCCTCATGAACGACAGCCCTTATGGCCTCACAGCCTCGATTTGGACACAGGACGACGAAGCAGCCGAGCGCATCGGCGGGCGTCTCGAAACCGGCACCGTCTACATGAACCGCTGTGACTATCTGGACCCGGCGCTCGCCTGGACCGGCGTGAAGAATACAGGACGAGGCGTTTCCTTGTCGGAAATCGGCTATCATAGGCTCACGCGGCCGAAATCCTATCATCTGCGCACCGGGCGCTGAACGGCTATCCCGAAGGATCGTGAATGACACCCGTTCTGAGCGGCAATTGGAGTTATCCCACCAAGATTTGGCACGGTCCGGGCACGATGACGCGCCTGGCCGAGGCCTGCGGCCAAGCCGGCATCGCCCGTCCGGTGCTGGTGACGGATAGCGGCCTGCGCGAGAGCGGCATGATCATACGCGCGATGCAATTGTTCGAGCTTGCGGATCTGAAACCTGTGCTCTTCAGCGATGTGCAGGGCAACCCGACCGGCGCGAATGTGGAGAACGGGCTCGCCGCCTACCGCGCGGGGAATTGCGACGGCGTGGTTGCCGTGGGCGGCGGCTCGGCGCTCGACATCGGCAAGTGCGTCGCCTTCATGCGCGCGCAGACTCGGCCGATCTGGGATTTCGAGGATGTCGGCGATTGGTGGACGCGCGCGAATGCGGAAGGGATCGCGCCCATTGTCGCCATTCCGACGACGGCGGGCACGGGATCGGAGGTGGGCCGCGCGGCGGTCGTGACCGACCAGGGAAGCCGCGAAAAGAAGATCATTTTTCACCCGCTGATGCTGCCCAAGGTCGTCATCTCCGATCCGGAACTGAGCGTCGGCTTGCCGCCGAAGCTCACCGCCTGGACCGGCATGGACGCGCTCGCGCATTGCTTGGAGGCCTATTGCGCCCCTGGTTTTCACCCCATGGCCGACGGAATCGCCGTCGAAGGGGTGCGGCTCATCGCCGACCATTTGCCCACGGCGGTGCTGGACGGCGCCGACATCGAGGCGCGCTCGCGGATGCTGGCCGCCGCCTCCATGGGTGCGGCGGCCTTCCAGAAGGGGCTGGGCGCGGTGCATTCCATCTCGCATCCCGTGGGCGCGCTCTACGACACGCATCACGGGCTGACGAACGGCGTCGTCCTTCCGTATGTGCTGCTCTTCAATCGCCCGGCCATCGAAGAGCGGATGGCTTACCTGGCCGTGGCGCTCGGCCTGCCGGGCGGCGATTTCGACGCCATGCTCGAATGGCTGCTCGCCTTCCGCTCCAATCTGCACGTGCCGCACAGCCTGGCCGATCTGGGCGTGGAAGAGGCGCGGGCGGACGAGTTGGCGGAAAAGGCCCTCCGCGACCCCTCGACGGGCGGCAACCCCGTGCCCATGACCGTGGCCGATTTCCGCCGCGTGATCCTCGCCGCCATTCGCGGCGACCTTGGCCTGGGCGGGTGAGGCATGGGCGCGCTTCGGCTCTTGGTTATCGAAGGCAACACGGCGGAGGCGCGCGCTGTACATGGGAGCGTGTCCGGGACAACGCCGAGCGAGGCCTATGCAAGCGTCCTGAGAGGTCTCGCGACAGACGCGGTCATCGACATCTGCTTTCCTGCCGATCCCGGCGCCAGCATCCCTGACACGGCGGGGATCGCCGGGTATGACGGCGTCGCCATCACCGGCTCGGCGCTCAATCTGTGGCGGGCCGAGAGCGCGTCGCTGCGGCAGGTGGATTTGGCGCGCACGGTCTATCAAGCGCAAGTGCCGTTCTTCGGCTCATGCTGGGGCCTGCAGGTGGCGGCCGTTGCCGCTGGCGGCGTCGTGCGCCTCAATCCAAGGGGGCGCGAGCTGGGCATAAGCCGCAAGATCACGCTTACCGATGCCGGACGCGCCCATCCCCTGCACAAGGGCCGGACGTTCGCCTTCGATGCGCCCACCGTGCATATGGACGAAGTGGCGGCTTTGCCCCCCGACATCACCGTCACGGCGCGCAACGCCATGGCCGAGGTGCAAGCGGCTGAAATCCGCAGCGAGGGCGGCATTTTCTGGGGCGTGCAATATCATCCGGAATATTCGCTGCGCGAAATCGCGGCCACGCTGACCCGCTATGGCGGCCGGCTCATCCAGGAAGGCTTCTACGGCTCCGCCGCCGAGCTTGAGGCGCATGCGAGCGCTCTGCGGTCCCTCGACAGCGATCCCGGCCAGCCTGGCCTTGCCTGGCGCCTCGGCATCGACGCGGATATCCTCGATCCCAAATTGCGCCTGGCCGAAATCGCCAATTGGCTGGACGAGGCGGTGCGGCCCGCGCAAAGTCGGCGCTCGCGCGCCTAACGCGAAATGCGCTTAAATGGGCCCGCGCATTCCGCTGTAGTTCTTTGTTTGATCGCATCGTTCTTGCGCCAAACCGTTCCCATTTTTGCGCACGATGCTCTACCGCGAGAGACGCTCACCACATGTCCGGATCGTCCGCGCCTTGCAGGCGGAACGCCGCGCAGCGTGCGAAGCGCAACGTCACCGCCTTGCGCCGCGCCGCCTCCAGCCTATGCTCCGGCGCGTCGCGCAAGGCTTCGGCATCGAAGCGGTCGGCGACGATGAGGCCGCAATCGTCGGGAATGCAGTCCTGCGGAAAGGCCGTGTCCACGGCGAAATAGAAGCGGTCGCACCATTGCCGGTAATCCGTCCATTTGCGGTCCGAGCGGAAATCGGTAAGGCACGACTTCACCTCCAGGATGGTGATGCAGCCTGCCGCGTCCAGCGCCATCAGGTCGGCGCGGCGGCCATCGGCCAGCGGGATCTCGGCGACAACGGCGCAGCCCTGCGCGCGCAGATAGCGGCTGGCGCCGCGTGCGATGTTGAGCGCGGCGGCATGCCACGCCCCCGTACCGAAGATTTGCGCGGACCAGTCGCCTATATCAGAGCTAGGCGATAGAGTGGGGGAGTTTACCGTTGCCCCGCTTGATACGGGCCCGGTCTGCCCTTTACCTTGGCGGGAAGCCGGCGCCGCCGGCGGAACATAAACCTTAGCTTGCTTATTTCGTTTCATATTGATCGGTGAGTCACAGCCATGCCATTGGACGATTTTGCTCCTCTCATCATCGAAGCCTCGGCTTCAAGCCTGCGTGGCAGGCTGGCGCAAACGCGAGCGATGTCCTGCCGTATCGCGGAGCCTCTGACCGAGGAGGATCAGATGGCGCAAGCGATGGAAGATTCTAGCCCGACGAAATGGCATCTCGCGCACACCACCTGGTTCTTCGAGGAACTCATTCTGAAGCCGTTCGATCCGGCCTACCGCGTCTATGACGAGCGCTTCGGCTACTGTTTCAACTCCTACTACGAAACCGCCGGACCGCGCCACCCCCGCCCCAAACGCGCCTTGCTGACCAGGCCGACCCATGAGGAAGTCATGGGCTACCGCGCCCATATCGACCGGGCTTTGGACAATTTTTTCGATCGCGGCGAGAATGGCCCGGCTCCCGCTGCGCTGGCGCTGATCGAGCTGGGCATCAACCATGAGCAGCAACATCAGGAGCTGATGTTTACCGATTGCCTGGCACTATTCGCCGGCAATCCGCTGCGGCCCGCTTATCGCGAGCCGGATGGCTATGATTTCGACGTCAAGATCCCCGATGTCCAATGGATGTCCTTCCCCGGCGGGATTTCCGAGGTCGGACATTCGGGCGATGGTTTCGCTTATGATAACGAAGGTCCCCGGCATGAGCAGCTCATGCGGCCTTTCCGTCTCGCCGACCGGCTTGTGACCAATGAGGAATGGTTGCAATTCATGGGTGCCGGCGGATACCAAACGCCCACGCTGTGGCTGGCGGACGGCTGGGGCACCGTGAACCGCGAAGGCTGGGACGCCCCTCTCTACTGGGAGAAGCGCGACGGCGCCTGGCATCAGATGTCGCTTTACGGCTTGTTGCCCGTGGCGCTCGCCAGCCCGGTGACGCATGTCAGCTTTTACGAAGCCGAGGCGTTCGCGCGCTGGGCAGGAAAGCGGCTGCCCACGGAGTTCGAATGGGAAGTCGCCTCCGCCCGTTTGCCGGTGCAGGGCAACATGCTGCCCCGCGACCGCCTGCATCCCGAACCCGCCAAGCGCGGCACGGGCGAGCCGCAGCAGATGTTCGGCGATGTGTGGGAGTGGACAGGCAGCGCCTATCTCCCCTATCCCGGTTTCAAACCCGTCGAGGGGGCCGTAGGGGAGTATAACGGCAAGTTCATGTGCAATCAGTTCGTCCTCAAGGGCGGCTCCTGCGTAACCCCCGAAGGCCAGATCCGGCGCAGCTACCGCAACTTCTTCTACCCGCATCAGCGCTGGCAATTCACCGGCCTCCGGCTCGCCGATGATGTGCCGCCCTCATGAACAAAGCGGCACGGCCCAGCCAACAGCTTTGGCAGGATGATTTCGCGATCGCCGTATTCGAGGGCCTGTCGCGAACGCCGAAGTCCATTCCGTGCCGCTATTTCTATGATGCGCGCGGTTCGGAGCTGTTCGAGCAGATTACCGATCTGCCGGAATATTACCCCACCCGCGCCGAGATAGCGCTGCTCGAGGCGCACGCTCCCGAAATGGCGGATCTGGCTGGCCCGGGACGCTGCCTCATCGAGTTCGGCTCCGGTTCGAGCCGCAAAACCGACATTCTGCTGCGCGCCCTGCCAGCCTTAAGCGCCTATGTGCCGGTGGACATCTCCGCAACGGCGCTTGCGGACGCCGCGCAGCGGCTTGCCCGGCAGTTCCCGGAGTTGCGCGTCTGGCCTTTGCACGGCGATTTCAACGGCGCCCTCAACATAAATTTGCCGAGCGCGCTAAGCGGAGCAAAGCGGCTCGGCTTTTTCCCCGGCTCGACCATCGGCAATTTTACCCAGGGCGAAGCCGTTACGTTCTTGCGGCGGGCCAGAACGCTGCTTGGCAAAAATTCCGCGTTCATTGTCGGCGCCGATCTGGAGAAGGACCGCAACGTTCTTCTTCGCGCCTATGACGATAGCGCCGGTGTGACGGCGGCATTCAACCTGAACCTGCTGCGTCGCATCAACCGCGACCTCGACGCCGATTTCGACATCGCGGGCTTCGCTCACCTTGCGCTTTACAATGAGGACGCGGGATGCATCGAGATGCATCTGCAAAGCCTGCACCCGCAAACGGTGAACGTCGCCGGCGCGCGCTTCCACTTTCAGGCGGGCGAAACCATCCATACCGAAAACTCGCACAAATATACCGTCGCGGGTTTTCAGGCGATGGCGCAAGCGGCAGGCTGGGACGTGCGGCAGGTTTGGACCGGGCCGGAGCGCCTGTTCAGCGTCCACTACCTCGTGCCAAGCGGCCTATAGAGCAGCGCCCCTGTTTTGCAATTGCAAGCCGTGGTGTTGTCCCAACGTTCGATCTGATGAACGCAGTATTCTGAAAAAATCAATCCGCCTCCACCAGCCGCTGCACATAGGCCGGCAGGGCAAACGCCCCCCGGTGCAAATCCGGCGTATAATACTTCATCTCCAAGCCGGCCTTGGCAAAGCGCTGCCTCAGCGTTTCCACGGGCACCTCGAGCAGTTTTGTATCGTCCGACGCCCAGCCGAGCGCCATCGGGCCGCCAATATAGGTGGGCGTCGTGATGAGGAATGCGGTTGTGTCGGCAAACAAACTGCGGAAATGCGCAACGCTTTGCTTGATCTCCCAGCCCTGTACGAAGGGCAAGCCGTTCTGCGTGATGAGCACGCCGCCGGGTGTGAGGGCGCGCTTGCAATCGGCGTAGAACTCGCGGGTGAACAGCACCTTGCCCGGCCCGATCGGGTCGGTGGAATCGACGATCACGGCGTCGAAGCGTTCATCCGTTTCCGCCACGAATTGGGTGCCGTCGGCGATGACGATCTCGGCGCGCGGATGATCGAACGCGCCGCGTGAGATGGCGGGAAGATGTTCGCGGCACAGATCGATGACGCTGCGGTCGATCTCGCACAATACGGCTTTCTCGACCGACTCGTGCCGCAGCACTTCGCGCAGAACGCCGCCGTCGCCGCCGCCGACGATGAGCACCTTGCGCGCTTCCTCAAGGCCGAGCGCGAAGAGCGGCACATGCGCCATGGTCTCGTGGTAGATGAACTCGTCCTTCTCCGTGACCTGGATGACGCCGTCCAGCATCATGACGCGGCCAAAGGTGCCGTTGGCGAAAATGATGAGATGCTGGTGCTCGGTCTGGCTCTCGAAGAAGACTTCGTCGGTCTTGAAGCGAAAGCGAAAATGCTCGTGCAACGTTTCCTCTACCCAGCGTGTCATCGCGGCTTCCCTTTTCAGCGGCCAAAGCGGAAAAATCATGCCCGGCGCGTTGCCGGGCATGATTGATTTCTGGAAAGCCTTATAAGGTCCGGCTGCTCCGCTCAAGCGGCAAGCGGCACTTCCTCGCCGCGCAAGTGCTCTTGCACGATG